>JAESGM010000094.1_pt1 | contig 254175 bp, 269 predicted proteins | sample 9269721 | NCBI WGS metagenome assembly JAESGM01 (sample SAMN15720920, study PRJNA650825) | algae metagenome | isolation source: Komarekiella atlantica HA4396-MV6 and co-occurring heterotrophs from... | place: USA: Theobald House, Kauai, HI | collected 2009-07-29
TCTGAAGGCGATCATCATGGACCAGGACCGTCCGATGGATGAGCGCTTCCGGGCGCAACTCGAACTCGCAGCCCTGCCGCGCAATTCGTCCAAGACCCGCGTGCGCAACCGCTGCGAAGTCACCGGTCGTCCGCGCGCCTATTACCGCAAGCTCAAGATGAGCCGTATTGCCATGCGCGAGCTCGGCAATAACGGCCTCATCCCCGGCCTCGTCAAGTCAAGCTGGTAAGGAGGATATTCCATGTCCATGAGTGATCCTCTCGGCGATATGCTGACCCGCATCCGCAACGCCTACGGCCGCAAGAAAACCAAGGTATCGACGCCGGCCTCGCGCCTGCGCGCCCGTGTGCTCGAAGTCCTGAAGTCTGAAGGCTACATTCGCGATTACGCCCAGGTCGACTATGACAACGGCAAGTCGGAAATCGAGATCGAGCTGAAGTACTATGAAGGCCAGCCGGTGATCCGCGAGATCGCCCGCGTATCGAAGCCGGGCCGCCGCGTCTACGTGTCGGTCAAGTCGATCCCGCAGGTTGCCAACGGTCTCGGCATTGCCATTCTCTCCACGCCGAAGGGCGTCATGGCGGACCATCAGGCCCGCGACGAGAATGTCGGCGGCGAGATTCTCTGCCAGATCTTCTGATCGGCGTCTGGAAACATAAGAAGAAGACGAGGACAACGACATGTCTCGTATCGGCAAGAAGCCTCTCTCCGTCCCGCAGGGCGTGACCGCGACCGTCGATGGCCGCACCGTCAGCGCGAAGGGCCCGAAGGGCGAACTGAAATACGTCGTCAACGACGAAGTCCTGGTCAAGCTCGAAGACGGCGCGATCCAGGTTTCGCCGCGCGACGAGTCGAAGGATGCTCGGTCCAAGTGGGGCATGTCCCGCACGCAGATCGAGAACATCCTCAACGGCGTCAAGACGGGTTTCGAGCGCAAGCTGGAGATCACCGGCGTCGGCTATCGCGCCGCGATGCAGGGCAAGAACCTGCAACTCGCGCTCGGTTTCAGCCACGATGTCGTCTATCAGACGCCCGAAGGCATCACGATCCAGGTCACCAAGCCGACCGAGATCGTGGTCAGCGGCATTGACAAGCAGCAGGTGGGTCAGGTAGCAGCCGAGATCCGTGAATACCGCCCGCCGGAGCCCTACAAGGGCAAGGGCGTGCGTTATGCCGGCGAACGCATCGTTCGCAAGGAAGGCAAGAAGAAGTAAGATCGAAACGCCACGGGGTGCGGTCGCGGGAAGCTTTGGCTTACCGCACAGGGCCGGCCCCGTTTCTCAAGGCAGGGAATTGAATTATGGCTTCCAAGGAATCCGCGCTCAAGCGCGCCGCGCGCGTTCGTCGCCAGGTCAAGAAGGTTGCGGGCGAGCGTCCGCGCCTTTCGGTGCATCGCTCGTCGAAGCACATCTACGTACAGCTCATCGATGACGCCAACGGCCACACGATCGCTTCGGCTTCGACGCTCGAAAAGGATCTCAAGGGTTCGCTCAAGACAGGTGCCGACTCCGCAGCCGCCGCCGCGGTGGGCAAGCTCGTCGCCGAGCGCGCCGTCAAGGCGGGCGTCAAGAATGTCGTCTTCGACCGTGGGCCGTACATCTATCACGGTCGCGTCAAGGCGCTGGCCGACGCCGCCCGCGAAGGCGGTCTGAGCTTCTAGTCGGGCAGGGGCGGTATTCCGCCCCGGCCTTTTTTGCAACCCGTGCTTCCGGAAAAGAATAAGGACAGGATATGGCACAGGATCGTAGGGAAGGTGGTCGCGGACGCGACCGCGAAGAGCGCGATGACGGCTTCGTCGACAAGCTCGTCCACATCAACCGCGTCGCCAAGGTGGTCAAGGGTGGTCGTCGTTTCGGCTTCGCCGCTCTCGTCGTCGTCGGCGATCAGAAGGGCCGCGTCGGTTTCGGTCACGGCAAGGCGCGCGAAGTGCCGGAGGCCATCCGCAAGGCCACCGAGAGCGCCAAGCGCGACATGATCTTCGTGCCGCTGCGCGACGGCCGCACACTGCACCATGACGTCAATGGCCGCCACGGCGCCGGCAAGGTTCTGCTGCGCACTGCCAAGGCCGGCACCGGCATCATCGCAGGTGGTCCGATGCGCGCCGTGTTCGAGACGCTCGGTATGCACGATGTCGTCGCCAAGTCGATGGGCTCGTCGAACCCCTACAACATGGTCCGCGCCACGTTCGACGCATTGAAGCACCAGCTTCACCCGAAGGATGTCGCAGCCCAGCGCGGCATCAAGTACTCGACGCTTCAGGCGCGCCGCGGCGCTTCCGTTTCGTCCGAAGAGTAGTCGGGCTCAGGTAAGGATTGGTTAGATGGCCAAAAAGGCAAAGACGCTGACGGTCGAGCAGATCGGTAGCCCCATTCGCCGTCCGGACGCGCAGCGCGCAACGCTCGTCGGTCTCGGATTGAACAAGATGCATCGTCGCCGCACCCTGGAGGACACCCCTTCGGTCCGCGGCATGATCGCCAAGGTGCAGCACCTCGTCCGCGTCGTGGACGAGGCGTAAGCAGGAGCGACAGACATGAAACTCAACGAACTTCGTGACGTCGACGGCGCAACCCATTCGCGCAAGCGCGTCGGTCGGGGCATCGGCTCCGGCAAAGGCAAAACCGCCGGCCGCGGCGTGAAGGGCCAGAGCTCGCGCTCGGGCGTCGCCATCAACGGCTTCGAGGGCGGCCAGATGCCGATCTATCGTCGCCTGCCGAAGCGTGGCTTCAAGAACCCGTTCACCAAGAATTTCAACGAGATCTCGGTGGGCAAGGTTCAGGAAGCGATCGATTCGGGTCGCCTGGACGGCAAGAAGGCCGTGACGATCGAGGCGCTCGTCGAGGCCGGTCTCATCCGCCGCGCCAAGGACGGCGTGCGCCTGCTCGGCTCGGGCGAGATCAAGGCGAAGGTCTCCTTCGACGTTGCCGGCGCTTCCAAGTCGGCGGTCGAAAAGGTCGAGAAGGCCGGCGGCTCCGTCAAGGTGCCGGAAAAGGCCGCCGCCGAGTGACCGCGGCGTGAACATGAAATACCCGAGCGGCGGCCTTAGAGCCGCCGCTTGCATATTGTCGGGCGTGGCCTTATGTCGTGCCTTCCACGGCTTGCACCGACGGACTGTGCGTGACAGGTTTTCCGCGCGCTGGCTTTTCCTCGGCTGATCCGCCCGCGTTCGGAGAGACTAATGGCATCTGCAGCAGAACAACTTGCCGCAAATCTGAATTTCGCGGCCTTCTCGAAGGCCGAAGACCTCAAGAAGCGTATCTGGTTCACGCTCGGGGCTCTGCTGGTCTATCGGCTCGGCACGTATATCCCCATGCCGGGCATCAATCCCGACGCATTCGCGCAGGCGTTCCAGCAGCAGTCGGGCGGCGTGCTCGGCATGTTCAACATGTTCGCCGGCGGCGCTGTCGAGCGTATGGCGATCTTCGCGCTGGGCATCATGCCCTACATCTCCGCCTCCATCATCATGCAGCTCATGACGGCCGTCGTGCCGACGCTCGAGCAGTTGAAGAAGGAAGGCGAGCAGGGCCGCAAGGTCATCAACCAGTACACGCGCTACGGCACGGTTCTGCTGGCGACGGTCCAGGCCTACGGCATCGCCGTCGGTCTTGAAGGCGGCGCCAACATCGTCACCGATCCGGGCTGGTTCTTCCGTATCTCGGCCGTCATCACGCTAGTCGGCGGCACCATGTTCCTGATGTGGCTCGGCGAGCAGATCACGGCGCGGGGCCTCGGCAACGGCATCTCGCTCATCATCTTCGCGGGCATCGTGGCCGGTCTTCCTTCGGCGATTTCCGGCACGCTGGAACTTGGCCGCACCGGGGCGCTCTCCACGGGCATCATCCTCGCGATCCTGACGCTCGCGGTCGTGCTCATCGGCATCATCGTCTTTTTCGAGCGCGCCCAGCGCCGCCTTCTGATCCAGTATCCGAAGCGCCAGGTGGGCAACCGCATGTTTCAGGGCGACACCTCGCATCTGCCGCTGAAGCTCAACACTGCGGGCGTCATTCCGGCGATCTTCGCTTCCTCGCTGCTACTCCTGCCGGCGACGGCTGCGGGCTTCTCCGACACGACGAACCTGCCGGCCTGGGCCAATTCGGTCCTCGCCGCGCTCGGCCACGGCCAGCCCCTCTACATGGTTCTTTATGCCGCGCTGATCGCGTTCTTCGCCTTCTTCTACACCGCGATCGTCTTCAATCCGAAGGACACCGCGGACCAGCTCAAGAAGCATTCGGGCTTCATCCCCGGCTATCGTCCCGGCGAGCGCACGGCCGAATATATCGACTATGTGCTGACTCGCATTACGGTCGTCGGCGCGATCTATCTGGTCGTGGTCTGCCTGGTTCCCGAGTTCCTGATCTCGGCCACCGGCGTGCCGTTCTATCTCGGCGGAACCTCGCTGCTGATCGTTGTCAGCGTCACGCTCGATACGGTCGCGCAGATGCAGGGCCACCTCATTGCCCATCAATATGAAGGGCTTATCAAGAAGTCGAAGCTCCGGGGGGGCAAGAGGGGACGATGAGACTGATACTGCTTGGACCGCCCGGCGCGGGGAAGGGAACGCAGGCGCAGCGACTGGTCGAGCGTCATGGCATACCGCAGCTTTCCACGGGGGACATGCTGCGCTCCGCCGTCGCCAACGGCACCGAGATCGGCAAGCGCGCCAAGGCGATCATGGATTCGGGCGAACTCGTTTCGGACGCCATCGTGAACCAGATCGTTTCCGACCGGATCGACGAGCCGGACTGCCGCAAGGGCTTCATCCTCGACGGCTTTCCGCGCACGGTCGCGCAGGCGGAAGCGCTCGCCGACATGCTGGCCCAGAAGGGCCAGAAGCTCGATGCCGTCATCGAGCTCAAGGTGGATGAAGCTGCTCTCGTCGAGCGCATGAAGAAGCGCGTCGCCGACACGCTTTCGGCCGGCGGGTCGGTGCGTGCCGACGACAATCCCGAATCCTTCGCCAAGCGACTCGACGAATACCGGCAGAAAACGGCGCCGCTGTCGGCCCATTATCGCGAGACCGGCGAATTGGTCACCATCGACGGTATGCAGAGCATGGACACCGTCACTGCCGAGATCGAGGAAATCCTGGTCAAGGCGAACTGATTTCAGGCGGGGTTGACCCGCCTGTCGAGTTGCCCTATAGCGGCGCGTCTCCCAATTCGTGAACGGGGCGCGCTGCTTTGGTGCTGGCGCCCTTCATGGCGCAGGAAACCACACGCAAGGGCCGGCCTCCACCGGACGCGGGCATAAACAGAAATTTCGGCCAAGCCGATACCAGATGGAGAAGAAGATGGCCCGTATAGCCGGCGTCAATATTCCGACCAACAAGCGCGTGATCATCGCGTTGCAGTACATTCACGGCATCGGTGCGAAGTTCGCGTCCGAGATCGTCGAGAAGGTCGGCATTCCCGTCGACCGTCGCGTCAATCAGTTGACCGACGCCGAAGTCCTGCAAATTCGCGAGGCGATCGACCGCGACTATAAAGTCGAGGGCGACCTGCGCCGCGAAGTCTCGATGAACATCAAGCGCCTGATGGACCTTGGTTGCTACCGTGGCCTGCGTCACCGTCGTTCGCTGCCGGTTCGCGGTCAGCGTACGCACACCAATGCCCGCACCCGCAAGGGTCCGGCAAAGGCCATTCAGGGCAAGAAGAAGTAATTTCGGCAGTCGGGCTTCGGCAGTCGGCATTCGGATAACCGACTGCCGATTGCCGACGGCCCAATGCCGCAAGGTGGAGCCGCTGGCATTACGGCGGCGAAGAGATCATCGAAAGGAAGACCATGGCCAAGGAAGCCGCACGCGTCCGCCGTCGCGAACGCAAGAACATCTCGACGGGCATCGCGCACGTCAACTCGACCTTCAACAACACCATGATCACCATCACCGACGCGCAGGGCAATGCCATTGCCTGGTCGTCGGCTGGGGCTCAAGGGTTCAAGGGCTCGCGCAAGTCGACCCCGTTTGCCGCGCAGGTCGCTGCCGAAGATTGCGCCAAGAAGGCGCAGGAGCACGGTATGCGTACGCTCGAAGTCGAGGTCTGCGGCCCGGGTTCGGGTCGCGAATCGGCGCTTCGCGCGCTCCAGGCTGCGGGTTTCATGATCACGTCGATCCGCGATGTGACGCCGATCCCGCACAATGGCTGCCGCCCGCGCAAGAAGCGCCGCGTCTAATTCGTAATCATCGCACGAGCGCTGTTCGCGGCGCTCCTCTGCGTTTTCCAGATTGCCCGCCACGATTGGATGGTGCCGGGGAAACGGAAGGAAATCGGAATGATCCAGAAAAACTGGCAAGAGCTCATCAAGCCGAACAAGGTCGAGTTCAAGTCCAAGGGCCGCACCATGACGACGCTCGTCGCGGAGCCTTTGGAGCGTGGCTTCGGCCTGACGCTCGGTAATGCGCTTCGCCGCGTGCTTTTGTCGTCGCTTCGCGGTGCGGCCGTCACGGCGGTCCAGATCGACGGCGTGCTGCATGAATTCTCGTCGATCGCCGGCGTGCGCGAGGACGTGACCGACATCGTGCTCAACATCAAGGAAATCGCCATCCGCATGGAAGGCGAAGGCCCCAAGCGCATGGTCGTGCGCAAGCAGGGTCCGGGCGTCGTCGTTGCCGGCGACATCCAGACGGTTGGCGATGTCGAGATACTGAACCCCGATCACGTGATCTGCACGCTCGACGAGGGCGCGGAGATCCGCATGGAGTTCACGGTCGACGCTGGCAAGGGCTACGTGCCTGCCGAGCGCAACCGCGCCGAAGACGCGCCGATCGGCTTGATCCCGGTCGACAGCCTCTATTCGCCGGTCCGCAAGGTGTCCTACAAGGTCGAGAACACCCGTGAGGGGCAGGTTCTCGACTATGACAAGCTCACCATGCAGCTCGAGACGGACGGTTCGATCTCCGGCGAGGACGCCGTGGCGTTTGCCGCGCGCATCCTTCAGGATCAGCTCGGCCTCTTCGTCAATTTCGAGGAGCCGCAGAAGGAAGTCGCTTCGGAGCAGGTCACCGAACTCGCCTTCAATCCGGCTCTCTTGAAGAAGGTCGACGAACTGGAGCTTTCGGTCCGGTCGGCCAACTGCCTGAAGAACGACAACATCGTCTATATCGGCGATTTGATCCAGAAGACGGAGGCGGAAATGCTCCGCACGCCGAATTTCGGACGCAAGTCGTTGAACGAGATCAAGGAAGTTCTCGCTTCGATGGGTCTCCATCTGGGCATGGAAGTGGCCGACTGGCCGCCGGAGAACATCGACGATCTCGCCAAGCGCTACGAAGATCAGTATTGAGGCTGATGCCTCGCATCAAATGTGAAGGAGCAAGCTCATGCGCCACGGAAATTCCGGCCGTAAGCTGAACCGTACCGCCAGCCACCGCAAGGCCATGTTCGCCAACATGGCTGCGTCCCTCATCGAGCACGAGCAGATCGTGACGACCCTGCCGAAGGCGAAGGAACTTCGCCCGATCGTGGAAAAGCTCGTCACGCTCGGCAAGCGCGGCGATCTGCACGCCCGTCGTCAGGTCATGTCGTCGACCCGTTCGGAGGCGGCCGCCAAGCGTCTCTTCGACGAGATCGCCCCGCGCTATGCCGACCGTCACGGCGGTTATCTGCGCATCATGAAGGCGGGCTTCCGCCACGGTGACAATGCCGCCATGGCCGTCATCGAATTCGTCGATCGCGACGTCGATGCCAAGGGCGCGGCCGACCGCGCCCGTGTCGAGGCCGAAGACGCCCAGCGCGAGAGCGAAGCGGCATAAGCTGCCATCTGTGAAAACCGAAAAAGGGCGCCGCGGGGCGCCCTTTTTCATATCTCCATGACGTCTTCCTCAAGCTGGCGCCGCGTAGGTCTTTGCGCTCGATCGCGATGCGAGTGTCCAGAAGATCAGTGCGGCCGTGGCCACGCCGGCAAGCGTCAGGAAGGCCATGTCATAGCCGTAGCTCGCTGCGACATATCCGCCAAGGGCAGGGCTCAACGCCGCGCCGACGCCATGCATCGTCATCACCGCCCCGATCCCCAGATTGACGTGTCCTGTGCCGCGCAAGATGCGCGCGACCATGCCTGGCGTTGCGACACCCAGCAGGCCCGCGCCCACACCGTCGAGTATCTGGACAGGAATGAGCGCGAAGCTGCTGTCCCAATAGCCGGCGATGACGCCCCTGATCGGCAGAGCGATCAGCGCCGCGATGACGAGGATGCCGAAGCCGCGTGTTTCCGCGATCTTCGCTGCGAGAAGGGCCATCGGGATCATGGTGAGCTGGGCGATGATGATCGTCGCCGAGGTATAAGCGCTGGCATCGGCCAGGCCGCGTGAGACCACCGATTGCGACAGGAGCGGCAGCATCGCGGCATTGCCGAAGTGGAACAGGAAGATCGTGATCCCGAAGACCACGAGTGGCGCCGACTTGAGCAGCGACGTGAAGCTCGCCGGCGCAAGGTTTTCGCCGGACGCCCCCTTGTCGAGCCCGCGCGCGACATCGTGATCGATGTCCTGCGACCGTATCATGAACACGCTGATGATCGAACCGATCGCAAGCAGGATCATCAGCACGAAGACGGCGACCAGGCCGAAATAATAGCCGAAGGCGCCCGCGATCACGGCAGCGACGACGTTGCCGCCGTGATTCCATGCCTGGTTCCGGCCGAGCTGGCGGGCGAGGCCCGCCTGGCCGACGAGGCCGAGCGTGATGCCCGCAATCGCCGGAGTGATGACCGCGGCAAAGACGCCGGTTCCGATCTGCGAGCCTGCGACGACCCAGAAATTGTCGGAGACGAGCAGGGCGAGCGTGCCGGCGATGATCAGTGCGGCAGCGATCGCGATGGCCATGCGCTTGGCCTTGGTCGCGTCGACATAGGCGCCGAGCGGTGTCGTGGCCAACATGCCGGCGAGACCGCCCAAGGTCATTACATAGCCGATCTGGTCGGCTGCCCATCCCTGCCCGATGAGGAACACGCCGAGAAACGGACCGAGCCCGTCGCGGACGTCGGCGAGGAAGAAATTCATCCCCGTCAATGCGCGGATGGAGCGTTGTGAGGCGCTTTGCATGAGAGTGTCCCTTCGATCCTCGGCGTCTAGCCGATGGGTCCTTTGAATATGAAGAAGGCGCCGGCGCAGATGAGCGCGAAGCCGACGACGTGGTTCAAGGTGAGTTGTTCGCCGAGATAGAAGACCGAGAAGATCGCAAAGACAGTCAGCGTGAGGACTTCCTGGATCGTCTTCAATTCCGCAGCCGAATAGACCTCATGGCCATAGCGATTGGCGGGTACGGCGAAGCAGTATTCGGCAAGCGCGATCAGCCAGCTCACGCCGATGACGATGAGCAGTGGCTTGCCGGGATATTTCAGATGCCCGTACCAGGCGAACGTCATGAAGACGTTGGAAATGGCCAGGAGGCCGATCGGCAGCAGATGAGCGAAAGTCATGGTGGCATGTTCCGTTTCGAACGATGCCTGCCATTAACGTGGGGTCATTGAACCCGGTTTGAATCGCGGCTGAACCGAAACCAAACGCGGCGTTAGAAGAGCCGCAGGCTCTTCATGCTCGCGTGCCCGTTGCGCCCGATGATGATGTGGTCATGGACTGTGACGCCGAGGGGTTTCGCTGCCTCGGCGATCGTCTTGGTCATCTCGATGTCCGCGCGCGAGGGTGTCGGATCGCCGGACGGATGGTTGTGGAGCAACCTGCGAATCCATAAAACCGTTTTCTTTTCAGAACCTTAGATATTGTATTCGTGGAAGTGGTTCCGGTAAGTGGGAGCTGTACTGAATGCAAATCTGTGACCGTCCCGGTGAAATCCGCCTCGTCCCGCTGAGGCCCGGAGATATCTGAACGATACCGATTATCCGCCTCATCAGCCAAACGCGATTGACGAAATGGAAACGTCACCATCTCCGGGGACCTACAGCGCTCAGTCCGTTGAGTGTTCACTCCCAGGTTCGTCGAGCGAAAGGAACCTTGTTCGCAAACATGAAATCAAGTTGGATCGATCCCAGCGCTCCAGTTCATCAACTGGGTATAGGACTGCCTTGCCGATTTTGAGGAACGACGGGCCGATTCTTTTGGATCGCCAGTTGCGGAAAGTGCCGTCACTGATCTCGTTGCGGTAGCGAATTACGACCTCATCTACGGTTAGAAAAAGGGGTACAGACACGGTGTCTCCTTGCTTTGAAATTGTGCAACGGCCTGTTGAACAGTTTCAGGAGCGCGGGGTCTTTGATCGGATGTGTTGAGCCGAGAATGATGTCGAGCGCCGTATTGTGCTTATCTGGTTACTCGTTGGTATCGTCCCCTCCGGCGTGAGCCGACGTATTCAAGAAGCTTCGCCTTCTGAAGCGCACCGATGTCGCGCCGCGCAGTTTTCAGGCTGACCTCCCATGCCTCCGCGATCTCTCTCGCTCCGCACCGACCTGCTTCTGCAACTTGAGCCAGGAACCAGCGCTGCCGAGCGCTGAGTTCGATTGGATCAGGGACATTTATCGGGTCACGTTTAGGGACAAGTTCAGGGTCATTTTTTCGCGCATCTGTTGCCGATCTTCCGCCAGCCGCCTCGCCGGCCGCATAGGCTTCTCTAGCTCTTGCGAGCGAAAAGCGATCGACAAAACTGGCCTGCGGCGCCGCTGCTGGCCCTTCGATCAGACCGAGAACGAAGGCCCTGATGACGGGCGACGACACCAGAAGACGCAGGAAATGCACTGTATCTGGCCCGTGCTGCCCTGAGAGCCAGTGTTTGACTGTCCTTTCGCTCGCGTTGGTCTGGCGCATGAGTTGCTTGATCGCACGATGGCTATCGCCGTGCTCTTTGCGCAGCAGCTCGGCGATAGTCCGAGCGTACGTCTCGCGTCCGCCTAGTACCCCTGTCCATCGGGGTAATTTCCTGCCCTTGTTCGGCAACATCTTCCGTTTTCTCCACAGTTAGACTGGCTTCATTGCGGAGTGGCGGCAGAGATCTGTCATGCGCTGCGGCGGTAGATTGCTCGGGCCGCCGTAGTCGATTTCAGGAGGGCATGATGTGACGAGCCGAAAATTCAACGTTGATCGCGCAGGACAGCTGGAACGTCCGCTCCGGGCTGCCGAATACGTCCGCATGTCGACGGACCATCAAAAGTATTCGACAGAAAACCAATCCGACGCGATCAAGAAATATGCTGAAGATCGTGGAATTGAGATCGTTCGGACCTATGCTGACGCTGGAAAGAGCGGCCTTAAGATAGAGGGTCGCGATGCACTCAAGCAGCTCATCGAGGACGTACAATCCGGCAATACCGATTTCGCATTGGTGCTTGTCTATGACGTCAGCCGCTGGGGCCGCTTCCAGGATGCAGACGAGAGTGCCTATTATGAATATCTTTGCCGACGCGCCGGTATTGCCGTTGAGTATTGCGCGGAGCAATTCGACAATGATGGCAGTCCCATCTCTACCATCGTCAAGGGCGTCAAGCGGGCGATGGCTGGTGAATACAGCCGAGAATTATCAACCAAGGTATTCGCGGGTCAGGGCAGGCTGATCGAGAAAGGCTATCGTCAGGGCGGGCCAGCAGGCTTTGGGCTTCGGCGGACCTTGATTGATGAGCACGGCGCCATCAAAGGCCTTCTCGAGCGGGGCGAGCACAAGAGCATCCAGACCGACCGGGTGATCCTGACCCCTGGCCCCGCCGAAGAAGTTAGTGTGGTCCGCAAGATCTATCAGGACTTCGTCCATAAGGGACGTAGCGAGAGCGAAATCGCGACAGATCTCAACGAACGAAACGTCCCGACCGATCTCGGGCGCCCTTGGACCAGGGGAACGGTCCACCAGATTTTGATCAATGAGAAGTATGTCGGTGACAACGTCTGGAACCGCCGCTCCTTCAAGCTGAAGAAGAAGCGCGTCCAGAACGAACCCGAGATGTGGATCAGGGCGCAGGACGCATTCCAGGCCATCGTCGCGCGTGAACTGTTCGAGGCTGCGAAGACCCTCATCAATGTGCGCTCGTTTCGTCTGAGCGACGAGGAGATGCTGCAATCGTTGAGGGAGCTTTACCAACAGCAAGGTTTGCTCTCGGGCATTGTCATCGATGAAAGCGTCGGTCTGCCGTCCAGCAGCGCCTATAGCTCCCGTTTTGGTAGTCTTCTTCGTGCCTATAACCTCGTAGGCTTCATGCCAGATCGCGATTATCGCTACATCGAAATCAACCGCGAACTGCGCCTGCTCCATCCTGACATCCTCCGCGAGGTGCTCGACGGGCTGCGCGCCACAGGCAGTGATGCTTGGCAGGATCTTCAGACGGATCGGGTGATCGTCAACGGCGAGTTCAGTCTTTCCGTGGTAGTTGCCCGCTGCATCGAGACGCCGACTGGGCTTCTGCGTTGGAAATTGCGCTTCGATACCTCACTCGCACCCGACATCACGATCGTCGTGCGTATGGACCGCGCCAATCGCGCACCCCTCGACTACTATCTGTTCCCGCGCATTGACATGCTCTCCGAGAAACTCCGGCTTGGGGAGGACAATGCCTTGGGGCTCGACGCCTATCGCTTCGACGACCTCGACCTTCTTTATCACATCGCAACACCCGTTCCTCTTGCGGAGGCCGCCTGATGCCCGCCGTTCGTCCGAACCGGATTGAAATGATCCCCATCTCCCGGATTACGGTACTGAATCCGCGCGCGCGCAATAAGCGTCAGCATCGGGAGATCGTGAACAACATTGAAGCCATTGGCCTCAAGCGGCCTATCACAGTAAGCCGCCGCGATGGAGCTGGCGGCCCCAGATATGACCTGGTCTGCGGTGAAGGCCGGCTGGAAGCCTTCCAGATGCTGGGGCAGGCCGAGATACCTGCCGTGGTGATCGAGGCCAGCGAAAGCGAATGCCTCGTGATGAGCCTTGTCGAAAACATTGCGCGGCGCACGCCTCGTCCGATCGACCTCATGCGTGAAATCGGTGCTCTGCAGTCTCGCGGCTATAGCGATGCTGCCATCGCTGAGAAGATCGGCGTCGGAGCATCTTGGGTGAACATGATCACGTCGCTTCTCGATCGCGGCGAGGAACGGTTGGTCGCGGCGGTCGAAACCGGACTCATTCCGATTACCCTGGCGATGGAGATTTCCAAAGCCGAGACAGAAGAGGCGCAGAACCTGCTCCTTGACGCCTATGAGACCGGCAAGCTTAGAGGCAAGAAGCTCGCCGCCGTCAGGCGCATGCTCGAGATGCGTATGCAGAGCCAACGAAAGGGAGCGCTGCCGACGGGACGTCTGGGGCGGAAAGCCAATAGCAAGCGAATGACGGCGGCCGATCTCCTGCAGGTTTATCAGCGAGAGGCCGAGAAGCAGCGCCTTCTCGTAAAGAAATCCGATTTTACCCAGACCCGGCTTTTGTTTGTTGTCGAGGCCCTGAAGGATTTGCTCGCCGATGACGGCTTCATCAACCTGCTGAGAGCGGAAGGGCTGGCGACCATGCCTCGGGCGCTCAAGGCCCGCGTATCGGGAGGCGATCATGGCTGACGATCCGAAAGATCGGGAGGACGGCCATATTCATCTCGCTTTCGACAGAGATTTCCTGACGATCCCCGTGACGGCGATCGTTCCGCTCAAGACGCTGCCGGAAGGCGCAAGAGCGAGCCGGTCATACTCACAGGTCCTAAGCTCCATCAAAGCGATTGGCTTGATCGAAGCGCCAGTCGTCATGGCGGACGTTCAGAAGCCCGGAATCTGGTATCTCCTTGATGGCCATCTTCGGCTGGAGGCGCTGAAGGAACTCGGCATAGCTGAAGTCGAATGTCTGCTGGCCGCTGACGATGACACCTACACCTACAACAAGCGCGTCAATCGCATCCCGCCGATCCAGGAACATCGGATGATTGCGCGCGCGATGGATCGAGGCGTCTCATCCGCCGACATTGGCGCCGCCCTGAACCTCCAGGTCGAGTCCGTGCTGCGGCGTTTCCGGTTGTTGGAAGGGATCAGCCCCGAGGCCGCCGAGATGCTGAAGGATACGCCTTGCTCGATGAAGGTGTTCGATATTCTGCGCCAGATGACGGTCGTCAGGCAGATCGAAGCTGCCGATCTGATGATCGGCCAGAACAACTTCACGGTCATGTTCGCTCGTGCGCTGCGAGCTGCCACATCCGAGAACCAGCTCGCTGCTGCCAAGAAGGGAAAGGGCGGCGGTAAACCAACGCCCTCGGGCCAGCAGATCGCCCGTATGGAACGCGAGCTGGCGGCGCTTCAGACCCAGGTGAAATCGGTCGATGAAACCTACGGCATCGACAATCTGCATCTGACTGTCGCGCGTGGGTACATCGCTAAACTCCTATCGAACACCCGGGTGGTCCGCTGGCTGACAACCCATCAGCAGGACTATCTCAGCGAGTTCCAGAAGATTGCCGAGATCGACACGCTTGGCGGAAGTGCGGAATCGCCTGGCGCCTGAACAAAAGATGGGGACCCGGACCCGATAAGCGCGGGGACCATGGGAGAAGCCGCACTGTGGGGCGGATCAAGCGTGGTGGTGGGAATGGCGGCGAACCCGCATGAAGCCCACTAGGCTGGTCGTCATATAGTCCAGCCGCGTGTGAGCCTACTTGGCCGCACGAAATGGCGGGCGTGCTGATATTGCCGCCCAGCACGCCCGCTACTGCGCTTCAAACCCAGGTGAAATCGGTTGAGGAAACCTACGGCACCCACAATCTGCATCTGACCGTTACGCGCGGGCACATCGCTGAATTCCTCGCGAACACCCGGCTGGTCCGCTGGCCGACGACCCATCAACAGGAATTAGGCTGGGATGATGATTTCCCGCCGCATGGCTCGGTGAATAGCTTGCGCGGTCTTCTCGGCTACGCCGGCCTGTACCGCGAAGGCCGGCCAGTTTTCGACCTGCATATGCATCTCGCGGATAATGTCTTCGGCCTTTTTGGGCTTGAGGTCGCAGAAGACGCCGAATTGGATAAGATCTGAGAGCTCGAAATGATCGCGCTTACCGTTCAGGCTCATCTGGTGCTGCTGAGTCCAGCTTCCGTCGGGATTGTAAGCGTAGCTGACGTCGTATGCCGGTGACAGGCGCCACTCTCCCTTCCGATTCATGAGGAAGGCGATGTTCTTGACGTGATCGTCCTGGTTCCGGACGAGGATGTTGAAGACTGCGCGGCGAAACTGTTGCTCGATATCATATGCCGGCAGGCGAAGGAGCCGGATCGTCTCGACCGCCTGTTCGTAGGAATAGGCTCCCGCTGCATTGAAATCATAGTGGCGCAAGGCAGCGAGCGACTGCATGTGGAGTTTTTGGCCGCTGGCGGTGCGGTCGAAGCGTTGCGTCATGAAATGCGATCGGCCGCCTTCGTGGTGGACGCGGCATTCGGTCATGTCGATGCCGGCGGCGCGGGCCAGCAGAAAGAAGCCGTACTCGATAAGGCCAAAGCCCTGCGGATCAGCCAGCTCCTTGTCGCGATTGTTGGAGATGCCGTCGAACTTCATGAGCCAGTAGGTGAAGCCTTCACCGGCTCTGACCTGACCGGAACGGAATTCGCCGGTCTTTTCGTTCCACGCGAGGATGGCCTTGGCGCGCGCGCCACCTGCGGACGTCCCGACGCGCAGGATCTCCTGCAAGGTCTCGTGGTCGTCGTCGCCGTTGAGGACACCGCCGACGTTGGCGCGATTATTGAGGACGTCGTTGGCCAGCTTGGTGAGCGCGTCGATCTCAAGGCGCTTGGATTTTCGTGGCCCTTGGAGGATCGTCGGGTGGAATTCGAGCGCACCCATGCCGCGCGTCCCGATATAGCAGAGGCGCTCGACCGGATTGAAGCTCCCGGCCGATCGCCCTTGCGTCACGAGCCATGCATCGATCAGGGCATTACCGAATTTATCCGGGAGGGAATCGGCCAGCATGCCGGGCAGGCCCTTGAATGCTTCTCGCGGCAGACCAGGAAATTCGTAGGGGTCGGGGCTTCGCGGCATCAAGATCGGCGCCAGCTCGAAGCTGCTCTGGACGAAGTCGGGCATGTATTGGAATACGCCGATCGCCCTGTCGTCCAGCCAACTGACGGCGCCGATGTCTCTGCCCCACAAACGGACGGTGGCATCGGTCATTGTTCATCCTCCTCGCCCCATGCCCAGTCGGTGGCTTTTGGGACTTCGGTTTGGGTTCGTGCGCGACGTCGCTCGTGGCCTTCATGTTGAACCCGCTCGACCGGTCGAACATCTGGGTTGGGGAGGATGTCGAGGATGCGATCGCCGAGGTTGAGTGCTCTTAGTACGCGGAGAAAGGTGTCTAGCGAGCTGTTCCGGCCGGCCTCCAAGCGCTTGATGCTTGGAAGCGAAGTGCCGGCCTCCTGCGCCAATCGTGCTTGGGTCAGATTGCGACTGAGGCGAACTTTGGCCAGCCGCGCCCCTAGATCGCGCATGGTGGTCTCGATGTTGCCCGACGGTTGTGTCTTGTTAAGAAGCACATATGATCCTTTATTGGCTGTTTCCAGCTGAAGGTATCACGTATGATCTGCTATGTATAGGTATTGAATCGTGGTCCATGGGGTCGCAAATGATCCGCAATCGGATATTTTTGGCATAAAGGATCATTTATGAATCTTTATGCTGAGTCGAAAGACGATTCCGAATTTGCGGCACCTCGGTGATAATGGGTCGCAGAGCCGGCGGGCCTGCTCATAGGTGCCGGCAACGCAGCACCTCTGGTCTCCGCCTTGCGCGCCATATCGACCTAGCGAGGAATGCGGCGCTGGATGCCTTCCAAAAGATAGGCGATGAGGAGAGGCAGGCCGCGCATTTCAACGCCCATCTTTCGACGCGCGTTCACAGCCGCCAGGAAATCCCGCCATTCCGCGAGAAGCTCCGCTTCGTCTTCTTTCTTCAAGATGCTCAGATCGATGTCGTTCCCCAGACGCTGTCGAAGAAAATCGAATATCGTTCCACTTTCAATGGTTGATTTTACCTCGGAGATCGCGAGGTCGTCGTATCGCCCGCTGTCCATTGCCGCGTTCAGATAGAACGCCAAAAAAGTAAGAGCCGTAATCTGCATTCTTTTACCGTTTCAATTGAGTGAATACATGTTTGCGCTTGTGGCTGGACCTTCGCGCGCCCGGCCTTCTATTTGGTCAACCATTGTCCGTAGGCTTCCACGTCGATCATCGGCACGGTTCCGCTGAATTGCAGTTGAGAAATCAGCTTGAACAGGAATGCCGTCGCAGGCTTATTCTCGTTGGCGAAGCTGTAGCTCGCTGCCGCTTGGTCATAGGAGAAATGGCCATGTGAGGCGACGCAGCCGATATCGAGCCGCCCGTCGCCGACGTTGGCGGCCAGGGCCTTCTCAAATGAGGCGCCGAGGGCGGGACTCCATTCGCTTTCGAAGGTCAGGAGGCCGCCCAGGATCGGGATCAAGGGTTTCGCCGGGTAAACGCCCTTGGCGTATGGGATCGGTAGGCTCGTGCGGTGCAGGCGCCTGACGCTTGCAACCTTTTCCTGCGCATAGGCTACCAGCCCAGCGTCCGCCGTCTGCTTCGCCTCGAAAACGGCATAGACGCTCTCGGCAGGAATGATCGTCTCGTTCTCATAGGTGAAGATGAACGGCGAATATTGACGATCGAAGATTACGACATCGATCTGTTGGCTGAAGTTGCCCAAGCTGTCGACCACATGCGCTTTGGCAGCCTGGTAGCGCTTCGGCAAATACGTCTCCAGCATGCTGATCCAGACATTCTCGCTGGCATCGCCCTTTGTCCCCGGATGGTTGAACGACTTCCGGACGGTTGCGAGACGCTGCTGAATATCTTCATGCAACGAGGAAAGAAGTTGGGACAAAGACCATTCCGACATCAGTAAACCTCATTGTGATTCTCGTGGCCGCCGTCACGACAGGGGAAATTTCGGGCCAAACAACTGGCGCCAAGCGCGCAGCGCTTCGCCGTTCCGGCCACGGCGCACGTGGTCGATTGCCAGCGTTGCTTCGCGCTCCGCCGCACGCAAAAGATCGCGCGCCCGCGCCTTGCGCGCGATGTCCATACCATTGCTGATTGGCGGGCCGAGACCGGCAGGGTCGGGCCACTCATCGAAGATCCGGGCCGCCAGCGTCGCAAAGAATCCCTGCATCTCCCGGTCAAAGCTGCCGCCCCAGCCACCATACAGGGACTGCATCGCCATCACTTCGATGAGGAACGAGGGCTTCACCGGCTTCTCGCCGTGCTTGGGGTTGTTATTCCAGTATTTCATCATCCGCACGAGACCCTTCCATTCGCTGGAATAGGCTTGATGCGCGGCGGTTGCCTCTGCTGCATGGGTCTGAGGGTTGGTCCCAATCCACTTGCCGAGTTCGTTGTCGGGAATCTCGAAGTCGTTATCCTTGTCGAACGCAGGGACCACATCGACGCTGATGACGCGGTAATCGGTATTGTCCTCGGCATCGGCCTGCACGCCAAAATCGACGTTGATCGAGCGGTTCTGCTTCTTGGCCTTGTCGCCGTATTTCTCGACCAGGGCATTGTGGAAATCGGTTAGGACCACCGAGGGCGCTTTGGAGCGATAGTGATCTTCCGACGATTTCAAGACGAAAAAGATATCGACATCCTTCAAGGGCTTGGTTTTGGTCCAGCGCGCATAGGATCCGGTGAGGAAGCTCCGATCGATCTTGAACTTTGTGTCCAGATAATTTCGGACCTCTTTCTGGCGCGCCGAGGCATTCGCCTGCTCCCGATCATTCAGCTCGAGACGGCTCTTGAATTTGCGAAACGCTTCGTCGATCGTGAGCATCAGGCTCTCCTCAAATATGACGTGCTGGCGCCGAGGCCGCTGTGCTCTACGGTCGTTCCGAGGCTTTGGCGAACCATGCCTTCTGTCGAACGCCCGCTGGCCTTGCTCCAGCCTGCCACGTCCTGGCGGCCGGGCTTGTTTTGCAGAAGCAACCGATACCGCGCCTCGCTCGGAACCAACCCCGCCTTTCTGATGGCGTATTTGAGCTGTTCGGTATCCGTCCAGAAGCTGCCGTCGCCGCCGGACCAGCCATAGGCGATGTCGATGTCCCACCGGAAAATCAGCGCGTCCGTTTTCGGATTGTAGATTTCCAGCTTTACGGTTTCGAGATCACCAGTGTTCAACCAAGTCTGGACACCGCGCATGTGCAATTCCCAGTCGCCGACAAATTCGGTTGGATCGAGGCCCACAAGACGGATGATATCCTTCAAGCTTTTGAGGATGTTGTCCGCCACATAGGTAACGGAATGGGTATAGGTGTTGACGGCGACGTTGGTCATGAGCCCAGAAACCCTTTCGGATCAAACACAAGGGTCTGTGATTTCGTGGTCGCCGCCTCGTCGGCGCTCGAGACGGCAGCATCGAGATCGCGCGCCGTGATGCGGGTGCTGTGCTTCTTGAGCGCGCCCTGAACCCAAGCGAGATCGTCCGCTTGGCAAGGCAGTGAAACCCGCCAGTCCCCATTCAGAGGGTCAAAGCCAAGGGCGTCTTCGTTGGCGTCGGAGCCCTCGATGGCGTCATCGTCATAGAGGCAATAGATCCGCGTGCGCGGACCATCGCAGGTCACCGTGATGGCGGCATCCTTGGGCGCCTGATCTGCGATCACACTGGCGGCGACGCCGGTCACGGCAATAAGCTCCGTCCGTGCATCTCCGGTCTTGCCCTGGGTCAACAGATCGACGATCGCCGTCCAGGTCCGTGAGGCATCACGCTCGGGCGTGCTCTTGAATGTGCGGCTGGCGACGGTGCTCATGACGCCTTGTCTCCCGGCATACGGCCCGCCTTGGCAGCGCGCGCCGCGCCGAACAGATCCTCGATCGTCACGCGTTCGGGGTTCATGGCCGTTTGCGGGCTACTGGCCAAGGCGTTGGCCACCATCTTGCGGATGGCGCGTCCGTCGAGCCCGACGCATTCGGCCGCGCAGCGGTCGAAACCCTGGGAGGCGGGCAGTTTCGCGATGGCCGGGTAGGTCTTGCCGAGGCCGGCCAGGCAATCCTTCAGGATAAGCCCGCACGCTTCACGATCGGGCAGCGGCACATGGACGACCAGGTCACAGCGCGAGGTGAAGGCCGCATCGACCGCCTGGGGAAAGTTGCTGGTGGCAAGGAACAACAGGTTCGGATGCCGCTCGGCCAACGCATCGAGCTGGACAAGCACGGCATCGGTTGCGCGGTGGATGTCGATCGGATTGGCCTCTAGGCTCATTTTCGACCGGTCGGCGGCCAGCGTCTCGACTTCATCGAGGAGCACAATCGTCGGTCCCGCAGCGGCGGCTTCGGCGATCGACTGTGAGAACAGCTCCGATACCGCACGCTGGGTCTTGCCCATCGCCGAACTGGTAAGCGCGTGCGGCTCGACTTCGAGCAGGCGGAACCCGCCGCCCGGAAAGGTCTCGGCAGTACGATGAGCCAATCCGCGAGCAAGAGAGGTCTTGCCGGTCCCGGGTGGTCCGACAAGCAGAATAACGCCGTGGAGCGGAATGACACTACGGTCGACTTTGCCGCGCATCGTGAAGTTCAGCATCGCCTGCGAGAGGAGCTGTGCCTTCAGGCGCTCGTCCAGGATGATCGAATTCCAGAGCGCTCCGAGCGTGGGATCGGGAAGCCGGCGTGCGCGCTGGATGCCCTTGGGGTGGTTGAAGTCCTCGTTCTGCACCGCCGTCAGCTTCTGCATCTTGATCGTCCTCGCGTCGCCTGCCTGGCGGGTTGAATGCGTAAATGGGAAAAGCCGCGCCCGGGTGAGCGCGGCCGCTGGGCTCACCCCTTCGGAGGGAAGGGATCGTTGCCGTAGGAATTGGCGTCCCGGATGCGGCCATCGGGACGGTGAATCACCACCTCGCCACGCTCGCGGATCGCGGTGATGCGCGCCGCTTCGGTAGCCTGCGCCTGTGTGCCGTGGGTCGATCCCACGCGGGAAGCTCCTTCACGGCGCGTCGCCCAACCGGAATCGTGGGGAACGACATGGATGCGTTTTGACATTCCGAATTCCTTTCTGTTAGCCGCCGGCCGAATTCGACATTCACCGACGGTTAACTAATTTCATGGCGCAGGATTGTTGTCAATAAGCACAATTAAAATGTCATTATTAAGCACAGAGTGTTTGCGACGTTGACATCGCACGGTGCGGAGAGCAAACATCGGTCATGTCAGATGAGTCGATCTATGTAGCGTTCGGGCGCCTTATCGCCGCGAGACGAAAGACGCTAGAACTCACCCAAGCCGAGCTGGCGGCTAGGGTGGGCATGTCGCGTGCGTCAGTGGCAAACATTGAGAGCGGTCGGCAGAACGTGTTGCTGCATCACGTCTACAGTCTCGCGTCGGCGCTGGAATTTTCAAAGCCCGCCGATTTGCTGCCCGCCGCGCCGAAACCACAGCCCCGGGAGGACTTGCAGATGATCTTGTCAGACGAAACCGTGACCGCTCGCGGCAAGGCGCAAATCAATGATCTGATCGCGGATGCGCTGGCACGCCACGGTTCCGGAAGGGCCGGGTCGTGACCGCCAACCCCGAAATGGCGCGGGAGGCCGCGCGCGCGATTCTACGGGAGTTCGGAGTGAAGGGAGCCCCGGTCCCCATTGAGCGCATTATCAAGGCAAGGAACGTGATGCTTCAATACGCGCCGCTGGAGGATGATCTCTCCGGCATGGCGTTCATAAAAGACGGTATCGGGATTATCGGCGTGAACGCCTTGCATCACCCGAACCGGCAACGGTTTACGGCCGCACATGAGCTTGGACATCATGTGTTGCACGCTGCGGATATCCAGAAGGCCGTGCATGTGGACAAGGGGTTTAGGGTCTTGTTGCGCGACGACGTCTCATCCCAGGGCATTGACCCTCTGGAGATCGAGGCCAACGCATTTGCCTCCGAGCTGCTTATGCCGCGAGAACTACTTGCAAGTGCGCTGGACGCAAGTGGATTGGACATGGAGGATGACGCTGGGATCGAGGTGCTTGCCAAGAAATTCCGTGTGAGTGCGTCGGCCATGCGGTACCGCTTGGCTGGGAATTTCTAGGGCAGGGGACTGAGAATGGGCTTCGTATTCTTCGACACGGAGACGACGGGACTCAGGCACGGCTTCGACCAGATAGTGCATTTCGCAGCTATCCGTACAGATAACGACCTCAACGAGACTGAACGATTTGAGGTGCGCTCGCGCCTGCTGCCGCACGTTGTTCCCCACCCCTCGGCACTGCTGACAAACAGGTTGCCGATTGAGCGGCTCACGGATGGTACGCTCCCATCTCACTACAACATGGTGAGAGCCATTCAGGGAACGTTACTGGCCTGGTCTCCATCTGTTTTTGTAGGGTACAATTCCATCCGTTTTGACGAGGAGATGCTGAGACACGCTTTGTTTCAGACGCTCCACCCGGCGTATCTCACCAGCAAAAACGGCAACTGCCGTGCTGACGCATTGGGCTTAATGATGACGGCCGCGACCCTGTCGCCGGCTTGCTTGGTGGTTCCCCTTGGGCCTGAGGGGCGTCCAACTTTCCGCCTGGATCAACTTGCATCGGCAAATGACCTGACACACGATCAAGCCCACGATGCCATGGCCGATGTTGTTGCAACACTTGGTCTCTGCAGATTTGTGCGAGAACGCGCTCCTGAAGTGTGGCAGCGTTTCATTCGTTTCTCGAAGAAGGCGACCGTTGGCGATTTTGTTGAGTCCGAGGATGGTTTTTTCCTCACGGAGTTTTTCAGTAACCAAGCGTTTCACGCGCCGGTCGTCTGCCTCGGCCCCGACCCGGATCAGCCCAATGGTCGGTTATGCTTACGGCTGGACGTGCCTCCTGAAGACCTTGCCTTAATGCCCGACGAGGCATTGCAGGCATATTTGTCGGCAAAGCCGAGTCCAGTCCGCAGGCTGAGGATTAATGCCTCGCCAACACTGACGGCCTTCTATGATGCTCCGGACCTAATGCTCAATGGAGCCGACATCGATGAATTGGAAGATCGTGCCCGTCGCCTTAAGGAGGACGCTGCATTCCGCTCTCGAATTATATCGCTATACGTGGCGGCGCGAGAGCCCTACGCACCATCCCTACACGTAGAAGGGCAGATCTATAACGGCTTTCTTGGACCTGACGACGAACGTCGCATAGCAGACTTCCATGACGCGAGTTGGCTGGAAGCCCTTTCCATTGTTCGAGATCTGGATGATGAGCGCCTTCGAGTATTTGGCCGCCGATTGATTTATTTCGGCGGACGTTCGGCCTTGCCGAGTGATCTGAAGCGTGTTGTTGAGCGCGACCTAACAGACCGGCTAGCTGACAACGCTGCAGGTAATTTCACGCTGCAGCAAGCGCTTCAAGAGACGGAAAGGCTGATGAATGGCGATGGTATTGATGCCGACGGCATTTTGCCCGGCTACCGCACCTACCTCATCGATCGAATTAGTCGCGTGACAGAGTTCCGCGCCAAAGAGTTTGCAGCCGAGATAGGCTAGATTGTGCCAGCTATGATATGCTCACAGGTATGCGTTTACCTCATAAAATTCTTCTAATATATTGTTTTTATTCAATAACTTTATGTGTTAGTTGAATCTGCGGTTTCGAGCAAAATTGGTAATTTACCATCCCACTCCGATAAGTGCCGGCCTTCCTCAAGTTACTGAAAACACTTCATTTCTGTGATCCGCCGGTACTGTGCGTGATTCACGATGCCCGATGGGTATCGAGCGGGATAATTGTGCAACATACTAGCTAATCCCCTAAGGCCTTGAAACACTTTCGATATATCGCATGAATATGAGAAATGGTGCCGGTTAGTGGGGCAGGTTGATGATGCCTGAACGTGATGATCACGCCTGATACCTCTAGTGCTCGTTCAGTCCTTGGTCGCACGACACCGCACCTTGTTCTTTTCATCCCATGCATCTAGCTCGTCGAGCGGGTAGAGGACGGCCTTGCCAATTTTGACGAAGGATGGGCCTAGACGCATCGCGCGCCAATTTCGAAGCGTCCCAACCGAAATGCCGCCCCGGTAGCGATCAGCTACCTCTTCAGGGGTAAGGAACTTGCTATCTGCCACTACCGCCTCCTTCGGCCGCACGACCATGGCTGTGTCGCGGCGTCTTGAGTTGATCATCGCGGTAGTCGGTGGAGGTTTGCTCCAGCGCATTGTTCATGGATCCTGGGCGCCTCACGCTTCCGCACGGACATACATGCTGCGTAATTTATCGCGGCGAAAGAGGTCCAGAGCAGGCGTCGTAGAAACGGATACCGTGGAGGCCACATAGGCGGGGCTCTTGCACTGTCTGTCTTCGCCAGCGCTAGTCGACACGTGCCTCGCTGACGGCTGTGATCAGACGCGAAAAGGCTTACGTCTTAGGTCGATCCAGGACCGCAACAGCCATTCGTCGGGCCCGTAGCGGAAGCGGCGTTTCCAAACGACGAACAGGCCCAACAGCAACAGATAGACGACGATGCCGATCGTGACGCATTGCGCCGCCGACACCTTGCCATAGAGGCCAAGTCCCCAGCCTCCGAAGACGAAGGCCAGGATGACCGAATGGAGCAGATATCCGGTCAGGGTCATCTGCCCGGCGAGCGCGAGCAGGCGAACCCAGGTCGCCCCAGGCGCGCGGTCGGCGGCGCTGATCAGAACGAGACCATAGCCTGCGGACAGGATTGGGGCTGCGGCCGATCGTGCCATCGCGGCAAGGAACTCGGCCACGCTCGCGCCCGTGGCCGAGGCGCTGTAATCCGGTCCAACCCAGGAAAGGCTTGCGACACTGATCAAGAGGCCGATGCCGAGCAACGTCCATCCGAGACGGGGCCGGGCCCTGTGTCCTGGCTTGCCCGGAAAAGCTCCGGATCTGGCGAGGGCCAGACCGGCAAGGAACATCGACAAGGCGGCCGGGCCGTTGAAGATCAGAATGAAGGGCTGGCCGATCCAGATATCTTCTGAGAGCCGGAACCGAACCGCGTCCCAGAAGCCGCCCAGATAGGCTGCGTTGGCGCGTGCGAGGACGTCACTGCTGTCGAAATTGGTGGCGGTCAGGGCTGCTGCTTGAGCCGCTACGGCGATCAGATAGGTCAAGGCGCTTAAAACCAATAGAGTGCGGGGATCCAGCCCACGCACCAGCCACAACAGAATGCCAAGCGCGGCGTAGAGGATCAGGATATCTCCGATGAACAGGAACACGACGTGGACGAGGCCAAAGGCCAGCAGGCCTGAAAGGCGCCGTGCAAAACGGGGGCCACTGGCGCGTCCATTCCGCTGATCGGCCGCGATCGACGTCGCGAAGCCGAAGCCGAACAGGAAGGAGAAGATCAGGAAGAATTTTCCAATGGCCAGGGCTGACACTCCGCCGAAAGCCCACGTATCCAGCGCGTTCTGGATCGCTGGTCCCTCGTAGATCGGGAAGGCGAAGAACGGCACATTGACCAGTATGACCCCGAACAGGGCGAAGCCGCGCAACGCGTCGACGGATCGATCGCGCTGATGACGGGCTGCTTCCATTGTGGTGGTGGGGGTATGGTCTGTTGCGCTGATCGTCATAGCATCGGCTCTTGCGAGCTTGGTTCCAGCCCGGGCAGCGGCGGTCTAGATCGGTTTGCTAGCGCGTGCAGAGCGGGGTTCGCGGCGGCGCAGGCTGCGAGCGCCGCAAGGATAAGTGCGAGGGCACCAAGAAGCGGCCGAGGGCCGATCGCATCCGCACCGAAACCCGCCAATAGGACCGCGATGGGGGTCGCAACCAAGGCAGCCGCCGTAGTCGCGCCCAGAACGCTGGCGCGGATCCCGGAAGGCGCGCGGCGTAGGAACAGAGCGTTGACGAGAGGTCCAAGAGCACCCGTTGACAGACCCAAGGTTCCAGCCGCGATCCAAATGAATGGCGGCTGTGCAAAGACCAGAATGCCAACGGACACCGCAGCCCCCACCAAACCGAGCAGAAGGACCAACCTTCCATTGACCTGATGTCCCCGGACCGCGAACCCGATGGCGGCGATTGCCGCTCCCGTCCCCGCAGCGGCGAGGAACAGGCCCAAATCGAGCGCGCTGCCGCCACCTGCGCGAAACAGCGCCGGCATGACGACGGCATTGAGCGCGCCGAACACGGCCAGAACGACCATGGCCATAACTAGGATTGTCCTGAGGAGTGCGTCGCCAAGAAGGAAAAGCGCTCCAGCCAGGATCGCATCGGAGCCCATATTGCCACCTGCTCGTCGATGCCGTGGCAACGAGATGGCATTGATGACGGCAGCCGTAAGTGAACAGGCGGCCGTGATAAAAAGGGTTCGTTCGACACCGAAGGCAGCGATTGCGATACCCGCGATCGCAGGACCAAGGACGACGGCGGCGTTTTCCAGAAGCTCGTCGATCGAGGTGACACGCTCGACCGGAACACCGGCGAACCTTGCAAGCTCCGGCAGGGCGGCGTCCTGGGCAGTCATACCGGGACCATCAAGTAAGGCTGCGATTACGATTAGAGCCAAAAGCCAAAGAATGGTCAGTTCGCCCATCAGGAAGAGGACGGGTACCGCAGCGACGCTCGCGGCACCGATCAGATCTGCGGTCACCGCGATGCGTCGCGCGCCAAGCCGATCGATAAGTGGCCCGCCAAAGAAGGCCCCCACGACCAGCGGCACCATGCCGGCGGCGGCCGCGACCCCGGTCCATGCCGCGCTGCCGGTCAAGGTCAGCACGAACCATGGCAGCGCAACGCTTGCGACGGCGTTGCCAAGCTGGGAGAACCCGCCCGCTGCTATGACACCGTAGAGAGGTGCTGGACGCCCTAACTTGCCCACGTCACGCGCCTCTGTTGCAATCACTTGACACGACGGAGTTCCGAACCGTCAGCCACGACCGCGCCGCCTCAGTGACATTTGTTCGGATGTCATGCGGGTCGTCCGACAAAAGGAGGATTGAACTCCACCGGAGGGCCGGGTTGCTTTTGTCGATTGCCGGCTCTTGTTGCTGCGCCGGATCAGCGGGCATGACCGTCTCCCGCCGGCGCAGGCGCTTGAGGCGTGAGAAAACGCGTCATGAGCTTTGCGAGCGTGTCGGCATGGGCAGCCGCATCGAAAGCAGGATCCATCGCCGCGCGTCCGATGGCGCCTTCAACCAGGGCGATTAACCACAGCGCGCTTGGCTCGAGGTCGAGGTCGCTGTCAATCTCGCCGCGTTCTGCACCCCGCTGTAGCAGCGCGATCAGCGCCTCGCTGGATTCACGGTCGTTGATCGCAAACATCGCGGCAATCGCAGGATTCCTCATCGCTTCGGCTGCAATTTCGAGACTGAGTTTGGCGTAGAGCGGATTGGCGAGATGCGCCATCGTCTGCTGAGCGACGTCGATTATGGCATCAATCGCGTTTCGTTCCGGATCGAGACCTGCAAACAGCAGCGCTGTTTCCTGGCGGTCTTCCTCGGCGATTGCCTGGATAATCGCGTCCTTGTTCGGAAAGTAGTGAAAGAGGTTCCCCGGACTCATTCCCGCCACACGGCAGATCTCAGCGGTCGAGGTGCTATGAAAGCCTTTTTCGGCGAAGCACTTCGCCGCCGCGAGCAACACGTCCTGACGTTTTGCCTCGTGTCGGTGCGGATCGACCGTGCGTGCCATTTGAGATAAACCTCGACAAAATTTAATCGACTAGTCGATCTAATAAAGCATCGAGCGACGTCGGTCAAGCGCCTTGCTATCGTATGAGAGCGTCATGGTACAATCTGATGCCGACGAACAATAATTTGCCGATAGTCGCAGAGACGGGCCGCGACCCATCGCTATAAGTTTGTGACAGTATTTCCGTCGAAAGGCAGAGACCCATGAAGATCAGCACTGACATACGGAAGCGAAGCGCGACGTAACGACCACGCGCTGCGTTCCGCTGAATGGTGCCATGAGGCGTTGGAGCATGCCTCGCTTGCAAATCTGTACTGGCGGTATCGCTCGCAGAAATTGAACGAGATCCAAAAAAGTGGATTTGCGCAGATGCCGCTGAAAGAACCTGCGTTACAGGCTTTACTTGCAACGGTCTCAACCGCCGCCGAGCCATTGCGGCCCAATCCTGCTGCTCTGGCCAACTTGGCGAACGCGAGCGACACGATGGATTTTGCCAAGGGCGATCACCTTCTGCGCGAAGGAGATGTGGCAAGACACCTTTTCTTCATCACGCGCGGCCTCCTGCGCTATTACTATCTCGATGACGTGGATGGCGAGGAACGTACCGGCCAGTTCTTTGACGAGGGGCAGGTCTTCACCGATGCGGCGAGCTTTCTTGCCCGGATGCCGGCGACCCAGTCCATCGATGCGTTGGAGCCGGGCGAAGTTGTGCGAATCCCGAGAGATGCGCTTTATGCGGCCTACACGGCCGATCACGCAATGGAGCGTTTTGGACGCCTGATGCTGGAAAGCGCGCTCGTCGGCTCGCAGCGGCGAGCCGCGAACTTGCTGCGTCTGACACCGGATGAGCGATATCGGACATTCGTGAATACCCGACCCGAAGTCGCGCGTCGGGTGCCGCAATATCTGATCGCAAGCTATCTTGGCATCACGCCGGAAGGGCTTTCGCGCATACGGGGACGGCTTGCGCGGCAAGGTCGGGTAACCTAGCGTGCATTGCGCAAGATGCATGTCACTGGGTCCGCCAGAACTTCAGCGTCTCGGCCAAGGCGGTGCCCCAGTCGGTCGAGGTCCCACCGATCTGATTTCGGTACGCCTGGTCGTCGAGGACCAAGGGTGCGCCATAGGAATAGCCCATCTCGACGACTTCGCCTGCTGCTGGCACGATCAAACCAACGAGTCTCAGCATCAGCGCAGGCGTTTGCCTGATCGTCGGCTCGGCGATGCCGGCCAGGCCTGCGATTTGCTGGATTACTTGGCGCGGCGTTTGCGCCGCAGGCGAGGGGACGTGCCAAGCGCGGCCCCAGGCCTGTTCTACGGCTCCCAACCGTATGAGCGCACGGGCGAAGTCTGGAACATAAGTGAAACTGTGAGGCGCATTGGGATTGCCGAACCAGCCTACGGATTTGCCCTTCAAAAGCGCCCGCCAAAATCGCTCGCCCAAAGCTGACTGCCGTACAGCAGGCCCGAAGAAGTCTGATGCCCGGCCCGCGACAGCGCGAACCTCGCCCGTTGCATGCGCGTCGAACAGTCGTCGGGACAGGGCCGCGCGGGTCCGACCTTTACGTGTCGTGGCGGACAGCGGCAGTCCTTCGGTCAGAACCCCCGCGACGCCGTAGCCATAGAGATTCTCGGCAACCACAAGGACTGCTCCGGCGCGAGCCGCGCCCTGGAGGATGTTTTCCTGCAGCGCCGGGAACTCGCTCGGCCAATTCTGATAGGCTGGCGCCGCGCATTGATAGACGGTGGTAGCGCCGTCGCAAGCGACCCGGGCAGCATCCGGGTTCATAACGTCTGCAGCAACGCTTTCGGTACCGGGCATTGTGGTCCTGCCGGAGCGGCTCACCAGCCGAACGCGACCCCCAGCTTCGACGATGTGTTCGGCGACAGCAAGGCCCAGAGGACCGGCACCGAAGATGACGTGAAGACCTTGAGCGATCATCGGATTTGTCCTGATGGGTCAGAAGAAAAGGAAACTTGCTAAGCCGCGTCAACGAGTGCGGTGGCCGATGTCCCATAGTCCGGGAGCCAGGCCTTCGCGCCGAATATCGCCGCAAGCCCGGCCCCAAGCGCCAAAACGGGACGCATCAGGGCGACAGGCAGAGGACCGAGGTACAATCCGTGTTCGTGGCATAATGCTGCCAGCGCCATCACATCATGTAGATGGGCCGGCGGCAGGCGGCTGTCTCGCTGCATGCCGTAAATGCTCTCGCACATGCGCTGCGCGCCAAGGGGTGGGAAAAGAGCGACTTCAGTACGCAACATCTCGCTGCCCCCATTAGCGTAGGTGTGTCGCGCGCTCTGCGGGACGGTTACCGACTGCCCCGCCGTCAGGTGCCGCGTCGTTTCAAAAAGTGTCGCCGCAAGTGTGCCCTCAAGCACCGTGAAACGTTCGGATTGGCGCATATGCAAATGCACGGGCAGGGCTGGTGCGTTCGGTGCTACCGCTTCCTCAAATGCCAATTCGGTCGACGTTAGTCGGATGAAGGTCAGCCTCTTTCCCGGCGCGGTGAGCGAATGACCGGGAGATAAACCTCTGGGCGTCAGTTGAATGTCCATGACTTTGCTCTTTTCGCGTTGGTCAAGCGCGAGCGCGAAAGTGCCAGAAGGCGAGAGCCGCCGTCCAAAGCTGCCAAATGATCCCGGACAAGGTGAGCAGGATCGGGCTCTCGATCCCGACCACGGAGGGGAGTGTTGCAAACAGGCCGCCCGCTGCGATAAAGCCAGCGAGACCGATGATGCGGGCTCCACCTCCTAACCGCGTCAAGGCGATCGAGATCAGCACGGTCCAGGCACCGGCGAACAAGCCTACGCCCAAAAGTTCGCCCAAGCCGCCCGCATATGCATTGAATGCCTGGTAGACCACGGCGATGGCGTCCCTTGTGGCCGCGGATGCATCGGGATTCGTATAGGTCAGTGCCAGCCCTGGCATCAGAAACAGCCAGCGCGTGATCCCGAGTGCCTTGGCGAAACCTGCAAGCACGCCCAGCGCCACCGCCGCGGTGCCCAGGATGGAACTCATCTTGAGTGTCGTTCGCAGCGTCACGGCAAGCGGTATCAGCAACAGGGCATGGAGCAGATAGCTGGTGTAGCCGGTAAACACCGGTACCGCCTGTTCCACGATCAGAGGCAGGATCACCGCTGGCGGCTCGCTGAGGGACGCTGGCCAATTGATGGCAGGCATCAGGATGAAAAACGCCGACCACATCAAGATAAACTGGCTGAGGAGCAAGATGCCGGTTGTCCGGTAGGGTGCTTGAATTGTATCGGGAAGAGTGGTCGTCATCGGTCGTCTCCTGTCGGACGCGCATCGCGCCAGGGTTAGGGATGACCACGACATGACAGGGGAAGACCCCGGAACTCATTGATCCGGGTTAAGAAGTGATGGCGGGAGGCACCGAGCAGGCCAGCAGGATCTCGTTCCCTAGGATTTCGTCCGCGCCACGGGCAAGAACCATTGCGCCGACCAGCAAGGCGAGATCGCGCAGTGCATCGGTCCGCTGCTGGCTCGTAGAACTCTTGCCGCGTTCGAGTTCCTCAACCAGGCGGCTCACTCCGTCGCCAAAGGCTTTGCGCACGCTGTCCCCCGACCGCGCGGGGTCGGGCCTAAGTGCTGCAGCCGAACAACCCTTGCCCGGCGTGCCCAGATGATCAACCGAGATGTAGGCCTTGCGGAACGCGTGGACAGCCGCCGCCGGGTCGGCGTCTGCGCCGTTTGACAGGAGTTCATGATGCTCTGGAAAGCTTGCGTCAGCGCTACCGCGACAGTGCATGCCGCAAAGAGCCGCGCCGCCGCGTCGATGCGGTGAAGGGCTCATCGACAACATTGCGTTCGAGCTCGGCCGGCGACACGGGCATTGCCGCCCTGTGAATGCCACCCCCGGCACACGTAGATCGCCAACCCCTTGATCCGTCAGTACTAGTACAGCGATAATTGTTGCGATGCATTCCTCGGTTAATTATGGCGCCGTCGGTGCGGCATGGAGGATAGGGAATGAGCGCACGGAAAAAGGGCACGGACTGGTACAGAAGGTTCGAAGAGGCGAGGGAGCCACATGTGGTGATGCTTCCCGCCGATTTCGCCGGTGTGAAGGCCGGCTCGACGATGCTGATCTCCTCGCCTGCGGAGATCGCCACCTATCTGTCGGCAATTCCTCGTAGCGAGCGGCGCAGCGTCCCGCGCCTGCGCAGCGACCTCGCGAAGAAGGCGCAGGCGGATGCCATGTGCCCCGTCACGACGGCCATCTTCCTGCGCGTGGTGGCCGAGGTCGCGCTGCGGGATCTCGGCGCTGGCAAGCGGGTCGACGAAGTGGCGCCCTTTTGGCGGGTGGTCGAGCCGAGTTCCAGCATCGCGGCGAAACTTTCCTGCGGCCCGGAGGAGATTGAGCATCTGCTGCATCTCGAAGCTGCCGGCTGAGCGTGGTCGGGGATATGCGCGGGCTTGCGTTAGCGCTCCACAAAAGCGCGGTTCAAGGTGCCGAGAATCGCTTCGACCCATATCGTGGGATTATGGGCATCTTCGGCGGGAAATTGGTGGTGGCATAGCGAAATCACCACCAAATGTTTGAGTGCGGGCGATCTTCGGCACAGGTCCAGGATCCAAATCGATCTCGCACCGGGACGGCGGGCTTACGATTTCGGCGAGGGCGGCACGGGCCGTCGCCGCGCGACGATATCGGCCGGGTTCACCACGTCACCACATTCGGTACAACGAGCTTCAACCACCACAGAACCGCCATCGGAGCCATGCCTGAACACCGCTGGCCCAGGACCCAGCCATTTATCGCCCCATGCCGTCAGCGCCATGACGACAGGCTTCAGGTCCATGCCCCTTTCGGTCAGGTGATATTCGCGGTGATCGGCGCGTGGGCCGGTTCCGCGCGCCTCCATCAGCCCGGAAGCAACCAGACCGTCGAGTCGTTTGGCCAAGACATTGGTCGCAATCCCGAGGCTCTCCGCAAATTGCGAATAGCGAACGTAGTTGCGGAACATGGCATCTCGCAGGATCAGCAGCGTCCAACGCTCGCCAACCAGTTCCAGGGATCGCGCCGCCGAACAGTCCTGGCCGGGGTATGTTTTTCCAAGCATGGGAGCATCTAAACAGCGGGCTTGCATCATGCAAGCGTTTCTGTCATGAACTTTCATCAAGCAAGTATGATGTGGAGGAGACCGTCATGTTGGTTCAGGGCAAGTCAGCTGTCATTTTCGGGGGAAGCGGCGCCATTGGCAGCGCGGCCGCGCGTGCACTTGCCCGCGAAGGTGCTCATGTTCATCTCGGTGGGCGGACGCGGGAAAAACTCGATCGCGTGGCCAGCGAGATCCGCGCCTTGGGTGACGAGGTCGACACATTCGTAGTCGATGTGCTCGATGAACAAACGATGATTGAGCGGATGGCTCAACTGGCGCAGCAAATCGGCGGTGTCGACATCGTGCTCAACGCCACAAGCTTCATCCACGACCAGGGAAAGCAGCTCGACGAGCTATCACTGGCCGATTTCAGGGGCGGATTCGACCCGTTCTTCACAGCGCTTTTCAACATATCGAAGGCCGTTGCGCCTCACATGGGCGGGGACCGCAGTGGAGCGATCCTGACGGTGGTCGCACCCGCCGGCCCGATGGCGATGCCTGGGCATCTGGGTCACATCGTGGGTTGCGCGGGCACAGAGGCCTTCATCAAGGCGCTCGCCAGCGAACTAGGCCCCAAAAACATTCGCGTTCTGGGTCTGCGGTCGCACGCGATCGGCGATGCCGTCGCGGCGGGCTCCAATACCGGCGAATTGTTCGCGCCGAAGGCGCAGGCACTGGGACTGACGGTAGAACAGTGGCTCGGCGGTGCCGCTCAAAGTTCGATGTTGGGCCGGCTTCCCAATTTGTCCCAGGTGGCGGAAACTGTGACATTCCTTGCGTCCAGCCATGCGGCCGCGATGACGGCCACTGTGGTCAAAATGACGGGCGGTGCGACGACCGACTAGATCGGACAAAGACGAGGAAAGCGCGAGCAGGGGTCGTATCGATGCGCATGGAACGGACGTCCGAAACCGTCTTCTGGCGGCGAACAGACATCGCAGGTTTGGAGCGTTTGACGTTGACCGAAACCGATGACGGATTTCAAGTCGCGTCGACCGTGTTGTGCGTGGAGGACGGCGGCTTTCAGATCGATCATCGCTGGATGATATCGCGCGACTGGCGTGCACACTCCGTCGTGCTGGAGAAACGGGGCGCGAACGGTTTCGAGGCATTGACGCTCGAACGGACGGGTAGGGGATGGACAGTCGATGGGGGGCTTCGGCCAGATCTCGACGATACCGAGGAACCAGACCTGTCGGTGACCCCATTCTGCAACAGCTTTCCGATCCAGCGCCTGCTCAGAGAGGAGCGGGACAGCCTTTCACTCGACACGTGCTACATCAATGCATCGTCCATGACGGTGACGCGCTCACGTCAGAGGTATGATCGCCTGGGCGCTGGTTGGTTTCGATATGTCGATCTCGGTCTCTTCATAGGGTTTGAGGCCGATCTGGAAGTTGACGACAGGGGTTTGATCGTTAGATACGAGAATCTTTTCGAGCGCGTGCCGGTCCATACGAACGGTTGAGCCTCCGAGATTGTGTAAACCAAGCATTAAAGTTTGAGCATGGCGGCAGCCCGCCGCGCCTCGGCGGCCAATTGCTCGAAATGGCTTCGCCGGCCGCTGTTGTCGCGAAAGTAGAAGCCGACCGTGCGAACCTCCCGCCAGTCAGCGACCTCAAGCAGCCGCACGTCCTCGGCATTGCGGAATTCCGCACGCGCATAAAGCTCCGGGAAGAGCGAGCAGCCCATGCCGATCGATATCATTTGGCGGATTGCATCGAGACTGGTGCCCTCGTAGTCCTTGATGACGATCGCGCCGGAGGCCTGTGCGAGGTGTCGCACGTTTTCGAGGAGGCGGTTGCCGCTGCCCAATGCGAGCAGGCGCTCGTCTCTCAGATCGGCGACGCTCACTGTTTTTGTGGCCGCAAGCCGGTGGTCGGCCGGCACACCGAGATAAAGCTTTTCTGTGCCGATCTTGCTGAAGGTGAGGGATGGTTCTTCGCAGGCAGGCCCGATGCCGCAGTCGAGCATGCCTTCCGCCACCGCCGTTTCGATGGCCGCCGGCCGGTCTTCGACAATGTGAATCCGTAGATCGGGATAGGAGCGATGGATCGGCGGCAGGAATGTCGGAAGGAAGTAAGGGCCGAAGCTTGGCGGCGTGCCGAGCTTGACGAGACCGCCGAGCGACTGCGCATCGCGCGTGACCGTGTCCATGAGGTCGTCCATTGCGGTCAAGGTCAGGCGTGCCCCGTGGACGAACCGCTCGCCGAGCGGCGTCAGCAGAATGGCCGACGCTGTCCGTTCAAAAAGCTGAATGCCGAGATTGCTCTCGACCAGTGCGACCTGCACGGAAAGCGTCGGCTGCGAAATATGGCAACGCCTGGCAGCCTTGCCGAAATGGCCGCATTCGGCCACGGCGATCACATATTGAAGTTGGCGCAGGGTCGGGCGGTACGACATAGCTGATAGTCGATAACTAAATCGGTCATTGCAACAATCAATTGGCGCTATCGGCATCTGATTTCCAGATACGCCTCGTGGTCAACACGGAGGTTACACGATGGACCCGTTCCTGAATTCTCTTCGCAATCGCCGCGCTGCGATCCAGGCCCGTATAGAGCGCGAGCAGGCTCGTCCCGCTCCCGACAGCCTGAGGCTCTACGGCTTGAAGAAGCTCAAGCTGCGTTTCCGCGAACAGATCGAGTATCTCGAGCGGCTCAACCGGGAAGGGCAGGCGACAGTCATCCCCGTCATCCGCCGCAGGTCCTTCACCCCGGCGATGGCGCGGCCGCGGGCATGAGGGCGCAGCCATGTACCTCCAACCGCGCCAGTCGACAAAGCTCGGCCGCGTCGTCGGTTACGGCGGTGTCGCCCTGATCGTCGCATGGTCGCTGCTCGCGCTTGCCGCCTATGCCGGCATCGAGGCGGCCGTCGGCTGGATGGCCGGCATGGGTTCTGCCGATGGCCTGATCGCCTGGTTCGCACAGATCGCCGCGCCGCTCGACGGACCGCTGATTGCGATCGTGTGGCTTGTCGGCGTCGCGATCCTGGGCGTTGTGACCGTCCTGATCCGCCGTCTGACTTCGGCCGCGACCTAGCTGGTCTACCGCCGCCGATCCTGCGGGATCGGCGGCGGACATTTTCATTGCCTCAGTCCGGGCCCCTCTGGCGAGAGACGCCGGTCCTCTCGCGATGTCGGACGTCGTGCCATTCGTGAACGGCCGGCTGGAGAGTTCACGTGGAATTTGCATTTCTGTTCGCTGACTGGCTCGGCAAGCCGGTCTGGATGTGGCTCGGTTTCATCTCGATCGTCATCGCGCTTCTGGTCTTCGATCTTGGCGTCCTTCATCGCGACGCCCACGAGATCGAGGTTCGCGAAAGCCTGATCCTGTCGTCGATGTACATCACGCTGGGTCTCGCCTTCGGCGGCTGGGTCTGGTGGCAGCTCGGCGCGGAATCCGGCATGAATTACCTGACCGGCTTCGTGGTCGAAAAGACGCTAGCCCTCGACAACGTCTTCGTCATCGCGCTGATCTTCTCCTTCTTCGCGGTCCCCCGCAAATACCAACACCGGGTGCTCTTCTGGGGCATTTTGGGCGTGATCGTGCTGCGCGCGATCATGATCGGCCTTGGTGCGACCCTCGTCTCGCAGTTCTCCTGGGTGCTCTATATCTTCGCCGCGTTCCTCGTCATCACCGGCGTCAAGATGCTGTGGATCGGCGACAAGGAGCCCGCGATCGGCAACAATCCCATCGTCGGCTTCCTGCGGCGGCGGTTCAACGTCACCGACGAGCATCACGGCCAGGACTTCTTCGTCAAGAAGCCCGATCCGACGACCGGCAAGCTCGTCTGGTTCATGACGCCGCTTTTCATGGCCCTCGTCATGATCGAGATCGCCGACGTGATCTTCGCGGTGGATTCCGTGCCAGCGATCTTCGCAATCACAACCGACCCGTTCATCGTCTACACGTCGAACATCTTCGCGATCCTCGGCCTGCGTGCGCTTTATTTCGCGCTCGCTGCGATGATCCACCGGTTCCAGTATCTGAAGCCAGCGCTCGCGATCGTGCTGATCTTCATCGGGTCGAAGATCTTTGTCGCTGACCTTCTCGGTCTCGAGAAGTTCCCGGCCGCGCTCTCGCTTGGCATCACCTTCGCTATCATCGCGTCGGGCGTGGTGTGGAGCTTGGTAAAGACGCGGTCTCAGCCGCCGCATATCGGGCCGGAAGAATTGCCGCGCCCATGAGGATCTGGCCGTGGCGCTGGCCAACAGACTCAGCGCCACGGCCTGCCAATTGCAGGGCATGCTTTCCGCTGCGACTACGCTCAAGCGCAAGGAGATGAGCCGATGCAACACCTGCTCGTCACGCTGATCACATTTTTTCTTGTCGAGCCCCTGCAGCACGAGATCGCTGCGACGCTTGCCGATCTGCAGGCTCCACGGGAGGTCGTGACATCGCTGTTGACCTGCGCATCCGAGCATGGATCGCAGATCGTCGATCGTGCGCTTGGCGATCCCTGGTGGGCGGCATCGAGCGCGTTCGGCGTGTGGGTCGGACTGACGGAACCTTTTGCGCTTCTGACCGATGCCGTGCCGGATTGCGCCGCGGCCGTCGAAGCCGCCCGCCCATTTCTCGACGCGCAACAGGAAACGAACGGCTGAATTCGCCGCCACCCCATGCCTGAACGGGCTGAGATAGCGCCGGCCGATGCTCGCAGCCAGACTTTGTGAAGGACCAGATCCGTGAACGGATGGACCATCGTCTTCGATCTTGCCATCGTCTACTTTGCGGTGGCGTCAGCATGGCTCTGGTGGGCATCGAGCCGTCACCGCGTACGGCGGATCAGCCGCTGTGAGCCTCTGGATGCATAGGACATCAACCGCATCGTCGTTGCCGTGAACCGGTCGCAGATGCTCAACGCCCGCGCTGCTCTCACGACCGCTTGCGCCGGACCGATCGCGGCTCTGCGGTTGGTTCTTGAGATGTCGGGAGCAGAATGATGAGCCGCAGGCCGATACGATGGCGGACGAGCGTGCAATGACGCCGGATGCGCAGAGCGATCCGAACGCGCCGCCTGCCGCCTTTGAGGTCGTTCGTCCGTCTGCGGTTGCCCTGCTCGATGACCTTTTGGCGTTCTGCGAGACGCGGCAGCGAGTGACAATTGGTGAAGTCGTCGATCGGCTGGGTGCGGCAGGTTTTCCGGTGTTGGTCTTGGCGCTCGTCCTGCCTGCGCTCATCCCGATCCCGGGCCCGTATGGGATGGTATTCGGCGGGGCCTTGGCGATCCTTGCCCTTCAGATGATCGTCGCTCGCCCGAAACCCTGGTTGCCTGCGTTGCTCACCAATCGGTCGATTTCCGCTGAGCTGCTGGTCAAGGGAGGCGGTCGGGTCCGGTCGTGGCTCGTCTGGGTCGAGGGTCTTCATTCGCCGGGCCGTCTCAGGCGATTTGCGGGCCAACGCATGAGCCGCATATCGGGCTTGGCCATCTTGCCACTGTCGATCATGATCGGGCTTCCTATCCCGTTCGGCAATGTACCGCCCGTTCTCGCGATCGGCATGATCGCTTTTGCTCTGATCCTGCGAGACGGGCTCGCTCTCGCTATCGGCTTCGTCGCGGCGGTCCTGGCTACAGGGTGGGTGGTGGCCCTATTCTGGTTCGGCGGCGAACTTCTGGAACGATTTTGGCTGCTGATCGCTTGAGGGGCCTGCCTGAATGGCACGGCCGAATCCAGCAAACGAGCCGTAGACCAGCGGGTGATTTCAGTCGTGAGCTCGAATAATGACTCGTCGTGCGCTGCCGCGCACGCAACTGGGGATCCTGCCATGGCACGGCTTGCAAGCTCGCGACGTTCAAGGACCGAAGTGAGTTTGCATCAAGTCCCAAGTGCTACGGAGGACAAAGCAATCCTGACACCCCATCGACTGAGCGATATCGCCGAGGCCTCGGGCTCCAACGGCCAAGGGATCGGCACGCGGCACTTTCCCCGGAGGCGTACGGAAGACAGATGGATGGTCGGATGCATAAAGCAGCGAGAGTTCTCAGCAGGCGTCGTCCTTGTGAAGGCCCTTTTCGCGCGTTAGTCACCCCCGATGGAAAGGACGTTCCGTCAGGAAGTCGAGGCCGCGATGGACGTGCTCAGGACCGACCGCAAGGGCCTGGCGCGCCAGTTGGGCTTGGCGGTCGGGTCGTTAAGGGCGTGGGAAAACCGTGGTGCGCCTCCTTTTGCCCGGCTCGCGTTGGCGGCCTTGGTTGCTGGACTCGACCCGACGCAGGTTCTGAGCGCTCAAGCACGGTCATCCGGGACTGGCTCATCGGCCGGCCAGCAAAGACTAGGCGAGGAATGAAGTATCCATTCTGGACGAGCGACGAATGGTTGGCGCGTTGGCAGCCGCAAGCGTGATTCGACGTCGGAGATCACCACCTATGTGATATCTGGCCGCTTTCGCCTGCACGGTTGAAGCTTCAAACTGACGCCGACAGTCCGGTGGAGAACGCGGTGTTGTTGAACTGGCTGTCCCGTCAAGACCGCGACGATATCAAGCTCAGTTCGCGAACGCCCTATACATTGGGCGTCACGCAAATGCATCGGGTACGATTGGACGTCCGTCAATTTCGGCGGCGTGGCTGTCGCATGCATATAGGCGGATCATTCAGACGGTACCGCTTCATGTCGAGGCGCCCAAGTCGGCGGATTTCGCGAGACGGGCATATTTGGCAAGCACGCCGCTCGCATAACGAGGGACTGGAGGTCTCCAAGCAGTTCGACGACGGTCGATTTCGGTAATCTCGACGCGCAATTCAAGCTTCTGCTCAAACGCATCGATGAGGATCCTATCGCCGTCCTCCACCAGCCCGATCAAACCCCCGACTGCGGCTTCCGGGCTGACATGGCCGACGACCATGCCCCAGGTCCCACCTGAAAACCTCCCGTCGGTGATCAGACCGACGCTTTCTCCAAGGCCTTGTCCGACCAGGGCGGAAGTGGGCGCGAGCATCTCGGGCATACCCGGGGCACCCTTGGGACCAAGATAGCGCAGAACAAGCACATCTCCCGCCTGGATACGTCCCGCCAGGATCGCATCCATTGCACTCTGCTCGTCGTCGAACACGCGCGCCGGGCCTTCGATTCGGGGCGACTTAAGACCGGTTATCTTTGCGACCGCACCGTTTTCGGCAAGGTTGCCCCTGAGGATGGCGAGGTGGCCCTGGGGGTAGACAGGACTGGCAACTGGCCAAATCACGTCCTGATCCGATGCGGCGCGGGGATGAGCTTCGATCTCTTCGCTCAGTCTGCGTCCCGTGATGGTCATGCAATCGCCGTTTACCAGACCCGCGTCGAGAAGCTCATGAAGGACCGCCGGAACTCCGCCGACGCGATGGAGATCGATCGCCAGGTATCGGCCGGACGGCTTCAGGTCGCAGATCACCGGCGTCTTCCGCCTCACGCGCTCGAAATCGTCGAGCGTCCATTCGACGCTCGCGGCATCGGCGATGGCGAGATAGTGCAGTACGGCATTGGTCGAGCCGCCGATCGCCATGACGAGCGCGACGGCATTTTCGATCGATTGGCGGGTGACCACGGCCCGAGCACGGATCCCGTGCTTGACTGCTTCGACCAGCACCCGTCCCGATTGCCCCGCCGAGTGGATTTTCTCCTCCATGACGTTCGCCATCGTCGATGAACCGAGAAGCGACATGCCGAGCGCCTCGAAGGATGCGCTCATGGTGTTCGCCGTGTACATTCCGCCGCAGGAACCGGTCGACGGACAGGCGTTCTGCTCGATGCCTTCGAAATCCTCCAGCGACATCGTCCCCGCCATCCGCGCGCCGACGGCCTCGAAGGCCGACACGATGGAAAGGTCCTGGCCCTTCCATCGTCCCGGCATGATGGTTCCGCCATAGACATAGATCGCCGGCACGTCCGCGCGCAGGATGCCGATCATTCCACCCGGCATGTTCTTGTCGCAGCCACCGATGGCCAACACGCCATCCATCCACTGCCCCTGGACCGACAGTTCAATGCAATCGGCGATGACCTCACGCGAAACGAGCGAGTATTTCATCCCTTCGGTGCCCATCGCCATTCCGTCCGAGATCGTTGGTGTTCCGAAGGTTTGCGGGTTGGCGCCCGCTTCGCGGATCGCGACGACGGCTGCATTGGCAAGCTGCTGCAGTCCGGCATTGCAGGGCGTGATGGTCGAGTGCCCGTTTGCGATCCCGATCATCGGTCTGTCGAAGTCCTCACGTCTGTAGCCCAGGGCGTAGAACATTGCCCGGTTGGGAGACCGTTCGATCCCTTGTGTGATATGGCGAGAGCGTTTGTTGTGTGCCATCAATGCTTTCCTCGGAGAGCGCCGGAACGTAGCATTCAGGGACTTACGCGTTGCTACATGAAATCGATGGTTTGTCTGAGGGCACTAGGTGGGGTTGCAAAGCCTGAACAGATTATCTGCCAATCGTTTCGCGGGACCTTGCGACTTCCTTCGATGCCGGCGTCAACACCTTCGTCATCCAGACCCTCCGATGTCCTTGCGGAAAGTCGTCAAGCGCACCGAACTCACAATAGCCGCGTCGGCGGTAAAAATCTTCGGCCTGAAAGCTGAATGTATCCAGAAACACGCGTGTGGCGTGACGCTCGAGTGCAAAATGCTCGGCGCGCATAAGAAGAGCTGACCCAGACCCTTGCCCCCGGACGTCTGCAAAGACGAACAGAAGGTCGATGAACAGCCACCCCCAGTAAGTGGCCCCGATCAAGCCCCCGTGAAGCCGGCCATCAAGGTCCCGAGCCGACACAAACAAACGCTCGAAACCATCGGGGCCCGCTTGAGCCTGGTTGAAACCGCCCAAGGCGCGGCCCAAAGTTTCGAGGTCATTTGGATCAGGTGTTGCTTCAAAAGCGATCCTGAGCGCGGTCATCTGGTGTTTTCACCTCATGACAGGAGCGGACTGAGGTCCATGCGGCTTACGCCTTTTTGTTGCAATGACCTTGCACCCGGCGGATCGGAGGTTGAGCATCTCGATGGTGCTCTAGCCATCCCCGCAGGATTCGAAACCACTCGCATTAACTAAATGCTACTATTGTGCAGGTCACGGAACGCGGCCACTACGGCGACGGAGTCGTACGGCTTGGAGAAGAAGCGCCCGCCGACCGGTAGATCGGCTTCTTCAACGATCCGATGGCCGGACATCACGAAAATATGCACCGGCGGCCAGCGGTCCCTGACCGCATGAGCGAGCCGGATGCCGTCCATTGACCCCGGCATATCGACATCCGTGAAGATGGCCCAGATTTCGGGTGTCGAATTGAGGATGTCGATCGCTTCGTCGGCGTTGCCGGCTTCGATCACATGAAAACCTGCTTCCTCCAGCAAGGATGCCGCACCATCCTTATCAGCGGCTCGTCATCGACTATGAGGACAGTGGATTTCATCGGCGGTGTCCTGTGACGAAAGACTACAGAATCCAGGCGGTTAGTGCGCAAAATTGTTGTCGAAGCGTAACAGCCATGCCACGAACGAGGTTCCGCCCAATTGCTGCTCGCCGTTTCACGATCCAGTGATGCGGGTCCTCCGTAGCTGGGAGAACCCCGACAGGAAGTATGAGCACGGCAACCGGTATTCTTGGCTTTGCGCAGCCGAACAAGCAGCGCCGGCTCGCAGACTACTCTGGGCGCAGTTCACCTTGCATCAAGTCCGGGACGCCCATCTTCGTGGCGAGCCCTTCGGCGACATAGGTGCGCAGCAGGAGGTTCAGGATTTCGAGATCGTTCTGGACCTCGACAGGATGACACTGGGTTGCGCCGTTGAGCGCTGCCTTCAGCCAGGGGCTCATTCCAGGATGCGCCACGACCCATGCGATCCGCTCGTCATTGGTTTGCATCGCATCAACAGGATCGACCATATCCTTTTCTCCGTCGGTCGCTCAGGGATTGCATTGCGGGCACTGTCCAGGGTCCGCGTGGGTTTTGCCGTCCGCGCGCGGACGGATTTCGCGATGCGCGCAAGCGACGCAGCCGAAAACGCGATGGCGAACCATGACGCTTGGAGCCCCACACCACTCGCAGGGCAGGCCGGCTTCGACATCGACCTGGCCGTAGCCGGGCGCATCGCAGGCCGGGCAGAGTGACGAAAGTCGTTTGGCAAGCGCCGACGCCAGGCGACCAAGCGTCGCCATCCGGGTCGGGTTCATGTGCGCGCGCATGTCGGTCTGAACAAGTGCGCGTCCGCCGCTTGAATTGACGCTGCACGATGCGATGGCCACATCGAGCACGTCCTCGGTCTGCACGCCCTTGAAGATTTGCCCAGTGTCGTTGCCTTCGGCCGGCTTCACGACCAACGCGTGGTCGGGGAACCCGATGCGAGCGAGGAATGGGGTGATGTCGTCGCCAACTTTTGCAAATACATGCGCGAAGGTCGGGGCGTCGTCGATCAGATGCTCGGTCACGACGATGCCGCGCGTGTCGTCGACCAGTACCATCAGTTCGACGCCACCGGGGATGAAGGGGATATGGGGGTGAGGTCCGTAGCTGCCTTCGCTGGCAAGCCCGATTGGTAGCCCCGCTGCTTCCATGCCCAGACGCGCCTTGGCAATGGCTGCGTCGCGGATGGTGCCGCTTCGCGGGATTTCGCCGGTGAACGTGCCGAGCACATCGGTGTCGAGTTGAGGTGCGGTTCGGATGGTCAAACCTAGACGACTTCGCAGAGCCGGAGCGATTGCAGCTTCCTTGCCGTGCATGGTGGCAAGCACGGCATGGAGACCGCTGTAAGGACCGGGGCGCTCGTCTTCGATCGACCCATCGCGAGGGCCCTTCTCGTCGCCGTCAAGCCGCGCGCTTCGGGTGCCCGCGATATCCGACATCGCCACAGCGGTTGCGGGCAGGGGGCTGCGATGTCTCATGCGTTTGACGCCGAGACCGGACCATCGGGCGCCGGCTCCGCCCGGCTCCACCATTTGGACAGCCGCTGGCTCAACACGCGCGCAGGGATGCCTTCGTAGTGGGAGACGTCGTTAAAGAGACGCAGGCGCGGTCGCACCTCGCTCATGAAGTCGAGGATGTTCAGCGCCGCCGGGCTCTGGTCCAGACGGTCTCGATAGCTGCGCATGTCGAAGCCGAGCAGGCTGCTGACCAGCAACCTGTTGGTCCCTTTGTGCGACACGACGAGGACGCTGCGATGGCGATGCGTCTCGACGATGCGTCGCACGACTGGCAAGGTTCGGTTGAGGACGTTCAGCCCCGATTCGCCGCCCTTCGGCGCGATTGTGAACGGATCTTCCTGCCAGATCGCGTACTCGTCCTTGAAGTCGCGCTCGACATCGGCGCGGCGCAGGCCTTCCCAATGTCCGTAATCGATTTCCTTCAGCGACGGCTCGGGTATCGGCTCGAGACCATGCGGGGCCGCGAGGATCCGCGCCGTCTCGACGGTGCGGCGAAGCGGGCTGGCGTAGATCGCGTCGAGCTGCTCGTTCTTCAGGCGTTCGGCGAGGCTGGCGATCTGCCGACGCCCCTCGTCCGACAGATCGACGTCGGAAGAGCCGGCAAAGCGGTCCTCTTCGGTCAACGGGGTGGCCCCATGGCGGACCAGAAAGATTCGCGTCGGCATGGCTGTTCCCTCCTTCAGGCTGAGGCGCCGGCCGGAATGGTCCGGTCGTCGCGATCGCTGTCCATTTTGAGACGCGGCTGTTGCGTGCCAGCTTCGACACCGCTCATCTCCGTCCATTTCAGGTCCCCCGCGTATCGCCACGCCATTCGCCCGTCTTCGTCGAGCGCAAAGAGGTGCAGCCACCCATTGTCGAACAGCGCGCAGACGTTCTGGTGACGGCGCAGGATGTCTGTCATTGCTTCGCGGGGTGCCTCGATCAGGACGGAGAGGCGCAGCGGCTCGTGTGCGTACCGTTCGCCGTCATGGACCGATTGCCAGGGCAACCCGGCGCGAAGCTGCCCGCCATTGCCTTCGACCACGCCGATGCCGCCGGTGACGTTGTGGAGAAGTTTGTTCCCACCCCCAAAAACCTCGGGCGCGACGGTTGATCCGTAATATTGCAGGCTGATCCAGCTTGCGACGACGACCGGCGCGGTCAGGATCAGTTCCAGAACCCCGAAGCTGGTGTCCGCTCTCCAGTCATAGTCATGCAGGAAGGCGCGACCGTCGAGGCTGCGGCCCGCCGTGCGTCTCCTCGGCGCAGCAATGAACGCCTGACATCCGGCCAGCGCCCATTCCGGCCGCGTCTCGGCCCAGTTCCGGCTCCGGTGAGCGACTGCCCCTTCGTTGCGCGCGTGCGGCAGGCGGAGCGCGCGTTCACCGCGCGCCAGGGTGCCTGCCGCTTTTAGCCAGGCTCTGGCGCGGCCGATATCCGCACGATGCGAGTCCGAGGGATGATCGTCCGCGTACAATGTCACGGCGTCGGTCGTCGTGTCATGGAGTGCCGCGAGAAAGAGCGTGTCCGCCGGTACTGCGATTCCCTTCGCCGCAAGTCCCGTCCGAACCTCCGGATCGTTGAGAAGTCGAGCCAGAAGACGCGCGTTCACCTCGCCTGAATAACCGCCGCAGGCACCGCAATGCAGACCGCTGGCGTGCGGATTGTTGACGACGTTGGCCCCGTGCCCCGCCAGCAGCACGAGGCGGGCAAAACCGCTGGTCAGCGACATGGCCCGCAGCACGCTTTCGGCCGTGTCCATCCGGCTTGCCAGATCGATCGACGGATTCAGGCGAGGCGCAGGATCGTTCGGAGCAGATGCACCGTGCAGGCCAAAAGCATCCCTCAAGAGCTTCCCCACATAGATCGGACCCGCGGCTTCGACGAAGGCAAAGGACGACACGGCGGCGAGCTTGAAGCGGCCCCAGGCGCGAGTGGCCCGCGCGCCGATCCGTGCCGCCAGGTCGGATGCCGCGACCTCGGGTCCACCCGAAGAGGACCGGATGCCGGGGTTCAGCAAGACAGGCAGGCGCAATTCCTCGATATCCGAGGCAAAGCGGCGGTGCGCCGTGGTCAGTCCGAAGAAGCCTGCAAACCCGATCGTCTCGATTTGCGGATTCACGCTCTCCAGCGCCCGGCGGAACACTTCGGAGCGCACGTCGATGCAGAACGCGGCCTGAAGCGCCGGACGATCGCTTGCTGGCTGCGGGGCAGGCAGGGCGAGCGTGGCGGCGAGACCACGTTGAGCGGAGCGCTCCGCGGCCTCTTGCAGGATCGTGCCGATCACCAAGTCTGGAGTCGCCTCGACTGGCTCGGCATGCACCGCACGCACCTTCACCCATTGATCGCCGATCTGTGGGCCGTAACGGAGGAACAGCGCCTCTTCCCAAACGAGGCGGATTGCCAGGAGATCGATGATCGTATCGTCCGTATTCCCGGCGAGTTCGGCCTGCCAGAGCCGATAGCGGGCATACTGCGCCCAGCCGCCAAGCGTGATCAGCATCTGATGGAAATAGCTCTCCAGTGCCGCGTCTTCGATCCCGAGCCGCTGTGCGACGCGGGCAATGACGGCAATGCTGCAACCCGGCGTTTCCGACACCTGAAGCGAAAATCCCGGTAATCCCGCGATCTCAGGCGTCAGGTCGTGGATCGCCGTCGACCGCCAGGCCGCGAAGGCGCCGTTTCGGCGTGGCGCGGTCCACAGCGCCTGTCCCATGTCGAAATGGTCGGCCGCCCAGTGGCCGATGCGCTCATGAATGAGGCCTGGCCAGTCGATGCCGGACCCCGCGGAAGCCAGATCCGCGATCGTCGGCAGTGCCTGCGGCGCGGGCCCGTCGACGTCCGCCGCGGCCTTCAAGGTTTCAAAACCCGGAGGTCGCAGCCGGGGAGAGGCGTTCAGCCAGGCCTCGTGGAGATCTTGCTCGGATATATCTCCGGCGGCAATCTTTTCACAGTACCAATGCCGCGGCATCGTCACCGATATGCCGGCGACACGCGAAAGCCGCGCGCCCGAGATTGCCAGGGTCTCTTCGGCTTGGCCGAGAAACGGATTGACGGCCACGCTCGACGCAAGCGGCCAGAGCGGAGGGATAGCACGCGCCGCATTGCGTGCTGCCTCCGTCACCGTGTTGCGGGCAAGATCCTGAGCGTCGGACATCGTCATCAGCATCGACTTTTTCCTTGTCGTCTTGTTCTTCACGAGGGCTTCGGTGCCGCCCAACCGCCCAGCATGCGGTCGAGGGCGGCGTTGACGTAAAGGCCGTTGGAGAGGTGGACGCGCAGTCCCGCGGCGGCAGGATGGAACGCCCAGAGGGGGAAGAGCGCCTGCGCGACCGCGACCAGCCCGAAGCTCAGGACCGCAAGCGCCATGAGTGTCCATTCGAGGCGACCGGGCGCAGGCGTTGCGGGCAACGAACCCGCCATCAGCCACTCCGCCGCGGTCTGCAGCGTGAAGTACCCGATCGCGGCGGCACTTGCGTAAAGCGCTGTCCTGCGCGTCAGCGGGCGCGGCGCGGCATCGGCGAGACCCTGAGCCATCAGATAGGCGACGCCGAAGATCAGGATGGCCCCGAGGGCCAGCGCCTGCGGCGACTTGTGCCCGAACCCGAAGCCGATGCCGAAGGCGGCACCGATGACGCCATAGATGGCGAGCGAGATCAGGAAGGCGCGGCCGACGGCGGCCCCGTCGGGAATTGCGACGGGTCCCGGCCGGCGGATCGCGGCGACCTGTTCGACGGCGCCGCCCGACGCGAGGAATGCATGGGCCTTGTAAAGCGAATGGGCGACGATATGAAGAAGCGCCAGCGGGAACAGGGCCAGCCCACACTGCAGCATCATGAACCCCATCTGCGCGACGGTGGACCAGGCCAGCGACGTCTTGACCGCGGGCTGCGTCAGCATGACGAGCGCTCCGAAGAGCGCCGTGAAACCCCCGATCATGGCCAATACCGCGAGCGCGCCCGGGGCAAGCAGCATGACGTCGGCGAACCGGATGATGAGGAAACCTCCGGCATTGATCACGCCGGCATGCAGCAGCGCCGAAACCGGCGTGGGGGCTTCCATCACTTCCGTCAGCCAGCCATGCGTCGGGAACTGCGCGGATTTCAAAAGCGCGGCAATTGCAATAAGGGCGGCTGCGACAACCACCGGCCATTCGACGTTGCTTGTCTGGGCGAGGGTATTGATGGCCGCAATGTCTGCCGTGCCGAAAGCCCACCCCAGAAGGCCAGCCGCCATGACAAGGGCGACAGTGCCCATGATCGAGAAGAGGCGCTTCTTGCGGGCCGCACGTTGTGCCGGGAGCCGCTCGGGATAGAACAGCAGAAGGCGATGTAGGGCGACGCTGGTTGCGATCCAGGCGACGACGAGCTGTACCAGGTTGCCTGCCTGAACGAGCAGAAGGACGGCAGCCAGCGCTGCGCATAGCCAGCCCGTAAAGGCGCCCTGGCGTGCTTCGCCGTCGAGATAGGTGCGGCAATAGCGGACGACGATCCAGCCGACAAAGCTGACGAGAAGCAGCATGGTCACGCTGACGGCATCGATCCGCGCCGAAAGACCGATGCCTCCGACGCCAATCAGTCCGCTGCTCGCGGGTCCCCGCATGATTAGCACCGCGAGGGATCCAGCCGCGATCACAAAAGCGGCGAGGGCGGCCGCCTCCGCCGCAGCCGGAACCAGTGCCGGCCGGCGGCCAGGACGCAGCCACGCAAAAATGGCGATGCAAAGCAGAATGACCGCTGCGGCGAGCGGAAGCAGGTAGAGCGACAAGGCGTTTTCCTCGGACTGTGCGGCTGCGACGTCTCTTCTGCTAGACGACGCAGCAATCCAAAGAAAATGCATTGTTTGCTGCATAATGTTCGCTATTATCGAACGTCATGGCTTCGCTCAATTATCACCATCTGCGCTATTTCCGGGCGGTCGCCCATGACGGCAACCTGACGCGTACGGCTGAGCGCCTGAACCTGACCCAGTCCGCGCTGTCGGTTCAGATCCGCAAGCTCGAAGAGCAACTCGGGCACGCACTGTTCGACCGTCGCGGGCGACAGCTGCATCTGACGGAAGCCGGACGGATCGCGCTCGACCATGCCGACGCGATCTTCACGACCGGGGAGGAGCTTCTCGGCACGCTTCGCGAGAGAGGAGCCGTACGGCAGGCCCTTCGCGTCGGGGCGCTTGCCACCCTTTCCCGCAACTTCCAGATGGAGTTCCTGCGGCCCGTCCTCGGCCGGACCGATATCGAGCTCGTCCTTCGATCGGGCAGTGCCGCAGAGCTTTTGCGCGCGCTGGAAGCGCTCAATCTGGATGTCGTGCTGATCAATCAGGCCCCGGCCCGCGATGCCCTTACACCCTTCGTCGCGCACCGGATCGCCGAGCAACCCGTCGCTCTAGTCGGCACGCCGTCGAGGCTTCGCGGGACGGGACGTCTCGCTGATTTGCTGCGTGTGCATCCCGTGATCCTGCCGACCCTCGACAGCAGCGTGCGCTCAAGCTTCGATGCGCTTGCCGATCGTCTGGAAATACGGCCACAGGTCGTCGCGGAGGTCGAAGACATGGCGATGATGCGCCTGCTGGCTCGCGAAGATGTCGGGCTCGCGGTCCTGCCGCCGATCGTCGTCAAGGACGAACTCGCGGGCGGCCTCCTCGTCGAGGTAGATGAACCACTGGGGATCACCGAAACCTTCTATGCGGTGACGATGGAGCGTCGGTTCCCAAATCCGCTGCTGCGAGGCCTTCTCCATCAGGGAGCGGCGTAGCGACCCGGCGGCAAGCTGCTGCTACTTCCCCTAACGTTGTCGATCAGTGCAATCGCGAAAAGAACGCGCGGGTGCCGTTCCTGTCATTTGGAAGGGCGGTTTCGCCACGGATAAACTGCGCGATGCGTGCGCTGTTTAGGCGCCCGCATAAAGTACCGTAGGCGAGCAAGGTTGCGGATAGAAACTGCCCGATAGTGCCAGGAATCGTCAGTGCGACAGCAGCACCGGCACCTTCAGATCGGACAGAACGCCCGCGGTCGCGCCGCCGAGCACGAAGTCCCTCAATCTGGAATGACCGAAGCCACCCATCACAAGCAGACTCGCGTCTTCTGCCCGCGCCGCCTGCTGAAGGGCATCCGCAATCGGGCGCCCCTCAGTTTTGAGGCGGGCAAGATGGGAAGATCGACCGCCCCGCTCCAAGACTGAGTGCAGGTGTTTACCGGCGTCGGCCTGTGGCAGACGCTTTTCGTCGCTCACGGTGAGAATATGGACCGTCGCTTCCGGTAACAAAGAGAGCGCATCGGCTAGGGCACGCGCCGCAACGCGACTCCCATCCCAGGCGACGGCGAAGCTGTCGATGTCGTGCAGCGGCACGTCGCTGCGCAACAGCAGGACCGGTCGGCCAGCTCCAAACACCAGTGCCTCCGCGAGCTGTCTGGAAGCGGGGTCAGACTGGCGCAGAAGCATCAATGTGATGTGCCGGTATCTGGCCGCCACCGTCGCGACGGCGGGAAAGTCGCCCGGAAATACGCTCGTCCGGGCGACGTTCATGGCGGCTTTGTTCGCCTCGGTGATCGATTTGAGGTGCTGCTCCAGTTCCGCGGCATGACGCGCGCACCGCTCCTCGGTTTCGCCGATCAATCCGGGGACGTCGAGGACAAGCCCTCCCAGGGCCGACGAAACGGGCGGTATCCTTGCGCTATTGATAAGGACGTCGGCCTCGGCATCGAGCAATGAGGTGGCATCTACCAGTACCTCCAACTCGTCGCGCAGCATTGTGTCGGGGAAGGGGTTTAGCGGTAGCAGCGCCTGTTTCGACATGGAGAGCGGTCCTCGGGGCAAAGTGCAAGTTCCTAGCCTGATCAGCCTTCAGAAAACTGATCTCGATCAAAAATCGGGGTTTCACAGGCGGTAGGTTCGCATAAACCTCCATACGATCGAAAAGCAGTTCCCATGATCTTCGACTTCAACGACAAGACGGCGATAGTCACCGGCGCGGCCTCCGGCATAGGCGAGGCGATTGCCGTGCGGCTTGCCGCAAGTGGTGCGCTGGTCATCGTCAGCGACATTGATGAAGCGGCGGCTTCGCGTACGGCGCTAGCGCTTGCTGCGAGGCGCGTATTTGTTGGGGGGCTCGATAGCGCAGAGGCACGAGTGCAGCGCGGCCGCCGCGTGAGCAAGGCACGTCCATGTCGGACGATTGTGCTGAAAGAAAAGTGCGCATCTGAAGTTTGTAGTCCTCGGGATCGGCATTCCAAATGGTGCCTTGTGCCCCGCGATCTAAGTACCGAATCCGGGATGGACCGTGATAGGCCGCAGCCACTTTTTCGCTTTGCGCTGAAGGAACTAGTTCATCGACTTGCTGTGAATAAAGAGTATTGACGTGTGGCTTCCAGCACGCCTGACGCTTGAGAGGGCCCGGTTTCGCCGGACAAAGTCCCCGCCAACGGTTCAACGCGGCAAGTGTGTTGCTCGACCTTGTTGGCAAGTAGCTGCCGAAAGGACCGCCCGCGTCATCGACATGGCACAGGTCCGATCGACGGACGATAGCGTCTAAGCGTGTGATCATCGGCTTCCGAACTCGAAGCTCTTGGCAAGCCTCCAGGCCAACAAATGGCTGCCCATCGTCTCCTCGCGGATGTAGCCATAGCCAAGGCTCGCATCGAGGCCGCGGCCGAAGGCATAGCGGGCCGAGCTCTAGGCGAGACAATCGGTGCGTGAGCAGCCGCTGTCAAACTTGATCTCCCTGACGGGGCCGGCGATCTCGCCCTGCCATGAACGCTGACAAGTCCAATGCCAGAGTCGCATAAGCGGATCGTCAACGCTGCCGCCGGCATTCGAGAAATAGGCAAGCTCACCTGCCCGGCGTCACGCGCCGGGCAGATCGATTGCCAGCTGTCAGTGCGCCATCATTTCACGGACGATCCCGTCCGGCTCCAGTGAGGATGGGTAATAGGTCGGCCAGTTCGTCACCTCCTCGAGCAATGCTGCGCGATCATCGCCCCAATAGAGGTGAAAGTGATCGGTCTTTTCCGGCGCGATCTTATGGTCGCTGAATTGGATGAATTGAGGCGCGGCCTCGTCGCCATTCCTTCTCTCGAAGATGAAGCGAACACCCCGATTGCCCTTTTTGTAGGTCAAGACCTCGTAGCCATCATAGGTATAGCGGCCTGCCAGCGGCTCGCCGTTTTCGTAAAAGGTGACCATGTCGCCCTCGATGGTGATCCGCTCGACGTTGGTGCGGTAACCGATCTCATATTCCTCGCGATAGTCTTCAGCGGTCTTGTCGCCGCTTTCCGCCTTGTGCTCCCAGACCGGATCAAGCGTTCCATCCTGCAGATAGGGATAGACCGACTGCCAGTCGCCCTCGTAATCCGCCAATGGGCGGTCGGCGATATGACTGTCGTCGAAATAGCCGGCATAGATTTGCGCGTCGTCATGGCTGTGGGCATGATCATGATCTTTGTCAGAGTGGTCGTGACTGCCGCTCGCCTCTTGCGCGTGATGATGACCATTCCCGTGGCTGTGACCGGCCTCTTCTTCGTCGTGGACAGCACCGGTTCCGCCGACGGCGACGATGTTGAACGGCGTGCCATCCAACTCGATCTTGCCGGTCTGTTCAAAGGTGTCGCGCTCTACGAGATGTAGTTTGCCAGCGAGCGGATCGGTGACGACGATGTGATCGCCGGCGACGGCGATGCGCGGGCGCGGATCGCTCCAATGACCATCCATCGAATAGGGCTCGGTCAGCAAAACCGATTGCGCGATCTCGCCGGAGAGCACGTCGATCTGGTGCAGTGAGCCGTCCTCAGTGAAGACATAGGCGAACTTTGCCTGAATAGGATCGACGGCGAAGTGGACGCGGCGCGTCGGCAGGTCGATCAGGCGAAAGGCATTCGCCTCTTCGACAGGATCGATCAGGACGATGGCATTCGGGCCGTAATTGCCCATGAAATACTGCAATCCGACGCCGCCGATCAGCGTCGTTACCTTGCCGTCCGGCAGGTCCTCCGAATAGGCGAGAAGCGCGATCTTGGGTTCGCCGCGCTCCGGCGTAACCACGAGGAGCCCGGTTTCGCAGGCAAAGACCATGATGTTGCCTGAGGACGCCTCGCCATGAAGGTCGGGGCATTCGGCAAGATCGCCGATGGCCTCGCCGCTCATCTCCAGCGTTTTGATGCCGATCGGCAGGTTGGTCGAGTCTTCCGGGTGCGGCTCGGTGATCAGCACATGGCCAGCGAAGACGGCCGCTGCGCCATGATGCGGCGCGCCGCTGTCGAACTCCTGAACGTCGCTCGATCCGTCGAGCACCGCCCGCTCGGTGGTCGTCGCGACGGTGCCGTCGCCATCGAAGAAGATGGCGATGTCGCCGCGATGTTCGACAAAATGCGACGGCTTGCCGCCTTCGAAAGCGACGTCGAGCAGCGCAGCATCTTCAATGTCGATATCGGCATGGTCGCCATGGTCGTGGAAGGCGATGCCACTCGAGATTGCGGACACCGTGTTGGCCGCACCCTGGACCGCGAAGATCGCCTCACCGCTTTCGGTGCGGTAGAGCCGTGTTGGACCGTCGAGTTCCAACGTCCTCAGCGTCTCGCGTGCCTCGGCGTCAACGACCGACACTGTGCCGGTTTCGTGGTCGGCGACGAATAGTCGCCAGGCCGTCACATCGTCATCCGCATGAGCGGGCACGAGGGCCGTGGTGGCCAGCAGCGCGGCACCCACCGTTGTTTTGAGCAATGTCGTCATCGTCTTGTCCTTTCCGGTTCAGTCGAAGAAGTGTGTGCCTCAGCGCCCCATCAGTGGTCGCCGAGCGCGTCGAGCAGGGTCGTGAGGTTGTGGCGCATCATGGCGAGGTAACTCGGCGCCGGGCCATCCTGCGGCGAGAGCGCATCGGAATAGAGCGTGCCGGCAATCTCCTTGCCCGTCTCGGCTGCGATCCGGCGCATCAAACGCGGGTCGGCGATGTTCTCCACGAAGATGGCCGACGCCGTCTCGGCGCGCAGTTCGTCGACGATGCGCGCCATGTCTGCGGCCGATGCCTCGGCTTCGGTAGAAATACCGGCCGGAGCTAGGAAGCGAATCCCGTAGGCGTCCTCGAAATAGCGGAAGGCATTGTGCGGCACGATGACCGTGCGCCGGCTTTCGGGAATCTCTGAGATGAGCCGGCTGATCTCGTCGCCCAGCGCGGTCAGGTCCGCGCGATAGGCGTCGGCGTTTTGTCGGTAGCTATCGCAGCCGGCCTCGTCGAGATCGCAGAAGGCATTGGCGAGGCTTGCGACATAGGCTGTAACGTTTGCCACCGATTGCCAGGCGTGGGGATCGTGCGTCCCGGCGTGAAAGACGTCGCCGTGATAATGCCCGCCATCGGGGTCTTCGAGAAGCTCTGCGCTGGTGGTGAGTTCGATCACCGGCGCTTGCGTGCCGCTGGCCTCGATGAGCCGTCCGAGGAAACCCTCGAACTCGAGACCGTTGGCAAGGATGACATCGGCGGCTGCGAGCGTACGCGCGTCGGTTGGACGCGGCTCGTAGACATGGGCGTCGCTATCGGGGCCGACCAGCGTCGTGACCTCGACGCGCTCGCCGCCGACTTGCGTCGCCAGATCGCCAAGAATGGAAAAGCTCGCAACGACATTCAACTCCGCCGAGATGGCCGCAGACGGCAGGAACGCGAATGATGCGGCAAGGAGGAAGTGGCGAAAGCAGGGGCGGACGGGCATGGACGAGGCTCCGGTTCAGGCGGTGCGGTGGCGGTGGCGTGGCAGCCGGCTCAAGACAAGGCCGCGCGGGGCGGCGAGCGCGGAAGCGAGGTAGGCCGCGCCGCAGGCGAGGATGATCGCCGGGCCGGACGGCAGCGCGGCATGATAGGAAAGCAGCAGGCCAGCGACCGAGGCGGTCATACCGATGCCGACTGAGAGCACGCACATTGGGCCGACGTGGGCGACCCAGAATCGGCTGGCCGCCGCCGGCAGGATCATCAGCCCGACCGCGAGCAGCGTGCCGAGTGCCTGGAAGCCACCAACGAGATTGAGGACGACGAGGCCGAGGAACAGGAGATGGACCGGAGTGCCGACGCCGCTCACCGAGCGCAGGAAGAGCGGATCGAGGCATTCGGCGATCAGCCCGCGCCAGACGATGGCGAGCGAAACGCCGGTCAGGACGGTGATCGACCCGATCAGCCAGAGCGCGGCATCGTCGAGCGCCAGTACCGTGCCGAAAAGGACGTGCATCAGGTCGATGGAGGAGCCGCGCATGGAGACGATCAGCACGCCGGCGGCAAGCGAGATCAGGTAGAAGGCGGCGAGCGAGGCATCTTCCTTCTGGATCGTCAGCCGCGAGACGAGGCCGGCGGCGAGCGCCACGAGAAGACCAGCGAGGAGCCCGCCAAGCGTCATCGGCACGAGATCGAGGCCGTAGAACAGAAAACCGACCGCCGCGCCCGGCAGGAGGGCGTGCGCCGTGGCGTCGCCGGTCAGGCTCATGCGGCGCAACGTGAGAAAGACGCCGACCGGGCAGGCGCTGAGGCTGAGCAGCAGCGAGCCGAGAAGTGCGCGCTGCATGAAACCATAGGCGGCGAAGGGCTCGATGAGGAGCGCGTGGAGATCGGTCATGCCGCACCCCACAGCATATCGCGGTCCGGCCGGCACCACGGTGCATTCTCGTCCCAGGCCTCGTGGAAGCGCCTTGCCTTCAAAAGGTTTTCAAGCTTCAGCGCCTCCGCCGTCTCGCCCCAGGCGACGGGATCGCGGGCGAGCAGCAGGGCTTGCGGGAACGTCTCGCGCACCAGATCGAGGTCGTGGACCACGACCATGATCGTGCGCTCCTCGCCATGCCAGCGGCCGATGAGCGCGACCAGGTCGCGCACGGTCTTGGCGTCGATGGCGTTGAAGGGCTCGTCGAGCAGGATCAGGTCGGCGTCCTGCACCAGGACGCGCGCGAACAGCGTGCGCTGCAACTGGCCGCCGGATAGGCTGTCGATCGGCCGCTTGTCGAAGCCGCCGAGCCCCACCGCTTCCAGCGCCTCGGAGACCTTGGCGCGGTCGGCGCTCGAATGGCGGCCGATCAGCCCGCGCCTTGGCCACAAGCCGAGCGAGACGAGATCTACGACGCGCGCCGGAAAGGAGCGGTCGAGTTCGGATTGCTGCGGCAGGTAGGCGATGCGGGTGTCCGCTGCCCGTTCGATCCTGCCGTTGATCGGCCGCAGGATACCGACGATGCCCTTCATCAGCGTTGACTTGCCGGAGCCGTTGGCGCCGACGACGGCAGTCAGCGAACCCTTGCGCACCGCTCCGGTCAGATGATGCACGGCCGGGTGGCTGTCATAGCCGAGCGTCAGGTTGCGGAAGGTCAGGCAGGCAGTGGTCGGCGTCGTCACGATGCAGCGTTTCCCTCGCCCGAAAAGGTGATGGGCCAATCCGCCCCTTGACGCTCCACTATGTGATGTTATTACATCCGTCAACGAAAAACGTAACACTGTTACATTGAACGGAGCCAGTGATGACGCGGGATTGCCGAGCGGCCGACAGCGCCGGAAAGCTGACGCGCAACGAAGATCTGGTCTTCGGCGTGCTTTCGCAGACGGTCGCGCCAATGGGCGCCTACGCCATTCTCGACGCACTGCGTTCGCAAGGCTTTCGCTCGGCGCTCCAGGTCTATCGGGCACTGGAGAAACTGATCGTGCGCGGCCTCGCGCATCGGGTCGAGAGCCTCAACGCCTATGTGCTCTGTGCCCATCACGGCCACGAGCCGCACCCGGCCGCATTCGCGATCTGCGACAAATGCGGCGACGTGACCGAGTTCCGTGAAGAAGCGGTCGAGCGCAAGCTCGACGCCTGGGCTCGCCGGAACGGCTTCCACCGTCATGCCTCTAATGTAGAACTGCGTGGACTGTGCGGGTCCTGCGCGCATGGATAAGTGCCCGGTCATCCTACTCACCGGCTTTCTTGGGGCGGGCAAGTCGACGTTGCTCAACGATCTCTTGCGCGATCCCGCTTTTGCCGACACGGCGGTGATCATCAACGAATTCGGTGACATCGCGATCGATCACGATCTGGTCAGGGTGGGCGAGGGCGACCGCACGACCGATTTAATGCGGACGACGACCGGATGTCTTTGCTGCGAGGCAGGCTCAGACATCCGCGTAACGCTGTTCGAACTGCACGAGGCGGCGCGCAGCGGGGCCATACCGGCCTTCTCGCGCGTCATCGTCGAGACGACGGGGCTCGCCGATCCGGCGCCGCTGGTCAATCAGTTGATCCCCGGCGGCGCGACGGCGCTCGGGCTTCGCGACCATGTCGTGGCGCGCAGTTTCGAACTGGCTGGCGTGATCGCCGCGGTCGACATCGTCACCGGGGAACTGTCGATCGAGAACCAGTTCGAGGCAGCCAAGCAGATCGCCTTTGCCGATCGCATCGTGCTCACCAAGACCGATCTCGCCAAGGATCCCGCCTCGATCAAGGATATTGCGGCGCTCGGGGAACGTCTCGCCATCCTCAACCCCGCCGCCAAAATCATCGATCGCAACAAGTCGGCGTTCGATCTCGCCGCGCTATTTACGCCGCGGACCTATGCGCCGGCCGGACTTGGCGAGGACGTCATCGGCTGGCTGGCGCTCGAGGAGGCGATCCGCACTGAACCGGGCGGGCATGGTGAGACACCGGCGCCTTTCGACCGTCATGGCGGGCGCATCCGCACCTTCTCGATCGTCCGCGAGGGGCCGATCCTCCAATCCGGCTATCCCCGCTTCATCGAGGCGCTGCGCCATTCCGCCGGGCCGCGGCTGCTGCGCGTCAAGGGCCTAGTGGCCTTTGAGGACGAGCTGGAGCGGCCGCGCGTCATCCACGGTGTCCAGCACATCGTCTTCACGCCGCGCATGCTCGACGCCTGGCCGAGCGAAGACCGGCGCTCGCGCCTCGTCTTCATCACCGACGGCATCGACGAAAAACCGGTGCGCAACCTGTTTGAGGCGATCCTCGACGACCGGCCATCGGCATTGGGACGCTTGCTGGCACGCTGTCGGCGCCTTTGACGCAAGCCCGCTCAACGCTTGCCGAGCGGCTTCGCGCAAAGCGCGCGCTGACGCAATCCAACTAACGATTGAGCGGCAGAACGTAGCCGCAAAAGAAGGAAAGCTATCATGACCGAAGTCTCGACCATCGCGCCAACCCCTGTCACCGTCCTCACCGGCTATCTCGGCGCGGGCAAGACGACGCTTCTGAACCGCATCCTCTCCGAGCAGCACGGCAAGAAATACGCCGTCATCGTCAACGAGTTCGGCGAAATCGGCATCGACAACGATCTGATCGTCGATGCCGACGAGGAAGTCTTCGAGATGAACAATGGCTGCATCTGCTGCACGGTGCGCGGCGATCTGATCCGCATCATAGAAGGTCTAATGCGCCGCAAGGACCGCTTCGACGCGATCCTGATCGAGACGACGGGGCTTGCCGATCCGGCGCCCGTCGCCCAGACCTTCTTCGTCGATGAGGACGTGCGCGCCAAGACGAAGCTCGATGCGATCGTCACCGTCGTCGACGCCAAGCATCTCTTGGCCGAACTCGACCAGGCGCATGAGGCGCAGGAGCAGCTCGCCTTCGCCGACATCGTCATCCTGAACAAAACCGATCTCGCATCCGAGGAAAACTTGAATGCCATCGAGACGCGCATTCGCTCCATCAATCCGACGGCGGCGATCCAGCGCTCGACGCGCTGCGACGTGCCGCTCGACAGCGTGCTCGGACGCTCCGCCTTCGACCTCGACCGCATCCTTGAAGTCGAGCCCGACTTTCTCGACGGCGATCACGACCATGAGCACGATGCCCATGTGACCAGCTTTTCGCTGGTGACGCAGGAGCCGGTCGACCCGCAGAAATTCTTCCCCTGGATTCAGACCATCGCCCAGAAGTTCGGCGTCGACATGCTCAGGATGAAAGGCATCCTGGCGCTGAAGGATGACAAGGACCGCTATGTGGTCCAGGGCGTCCACATGCTGCTCGAAGGCGATCATCAGCGGCCGTGGAAGCAAGGTGAGGAACGCGTCAGCCGGCTCGTCTTCATCGGCCGCAATTTGCCGAAGGATCTGATCGAGGACGGTTTTCGCAAATGCCACGCCTGATGATGGCGCAAGCGGAACGCGCCCGACCGCCGTCGCTGTTCGACCTGTCAGGATGCATGATCGCGCTCGATGCGCCGGCCTCGTTCATCGCGTTTGCGGGCGAGCGGCTGCTGGTTGCCACAGGCGCCGGCACGATCAGGGCGGAGGGTCTTGGTGGCCAGGTCTGGCTGCGAGACGTCCATGAGGGCGGCGTGCTGGCCGCCACGCTGGCCGATCATGGCGATGCGCTCATTTCCGGCGGCGACGATGGCGCCCTGCGGCTGACGCCCATGAATGGCGAAAACACGCTTGTTCACCGCGGCGAAAAGTGGATCGACGCGGTCGCCTGGTCGCCGTCCGGCATCGTTGCGGGGAGCAGCGGTCGGACGCTCCATCTCGGCACGCTGAACGGGGAGGGACCGTTCCGCCGGATCGACCTTCAATCGTCCTGTCGGGCTCTGTCCTTCGCGCCGGATGGTTTGCGGCTGGCCGTCGCCCAGTATGGCGGGGTTCTGATCGTCGATCTGGAAGACCCCGGTTCGCGAACGGCCGGCTCCTGGAATGGGCTGGCGCGCATCTCGCGGTATCGTGGAGCCCCGATGGTCGTTTCGTCGTCTCCGGCATGCTGGAATCCGAGCTCCATGTCTGGCGCATCGAGAACGGTGCCGAGGAGGAGCCGGTGCATGGCCGCATGTCCGGTTACAATCAGCGGCCGCTGTCGCTTGCCTGGACGAAGGATGGCCGGCTGGCGACATCCGGCGCCGATTGCATCGTGCTGTGGCCGTTCGGCGGGCCGAAAGGTCCGGTCGGGCGGGGCCCGGAAGTCTTCGGCCAAAGCCCGGCTCTGGTGAAATGTGTTGCCACACATCCGTCGGGAGACGTGATTGCGCTCGGCTATGCCGACGGCGCCATCGCGCTCGCCAGTCTCAAGCAGAAGGACATCGTGCTCATCCGCTATGCCGATGGCCGGGCCGTGACGGCCATCGCCTTCAACGGCGACGGTGATCTCATGGGATTTGCCGACGACAATGGGATGGCCGGCATCGCCGATCTCGAAGGGCTGTCGTCGTGAGCGGCTTCGTCAATCCGCTGGCGCCGAAGCGCAATTTGCCGGCACGCACCGCCGAGATCAAGGCCTGGGTGCGGAGCCGTTTCCACCTTCCGGCCGATGTGGTCGTCGCCGTTACCGAACTCGCCTGCCGCGAGGATGGCTGCCCGGATATCGAGACCGTCATCGGCATGATGCGGCCGGGCGAGAAGGTCGAGACGCTGCGGATCCATAAACCGATATCCGAGATCGCGGAGGCCGATATCTCCGATATCTAAGGCAAGGATCCGCAGCGAGGATGAGTTCGAAGGTACTCGGATCAGACTTGAAGTCGGGCAGTGACGATCCGATCAAGACGCAGCCGATTGTGACGGGCGATCAGATCTTGAGAATCTGAAGCGACGTGAGAAGGTGTTGCATGGAGACGCGGCAAATCAGTTGGACCACGAACGGCCACAGGGTCGACATCGGCATCAGCGAAGCGGGAGACGGGCCGCTCGTGCTCTGCCTGCCGGCGTTGTCCTCGATCTCGACACGGACCGAGATGCTGCCGTTGATCGAGCGGCTGCGTGACCGTTTCCGGCTTGTGACGGTCGATTGGCCCGGTTTCGGCGCCTTGCCAAAACCGCGGGTCGATTGGACACCCGATCAACTTAGCGCGTTCCTGGACTGGGTTCTCAAGGAAATTGCACCGAACCCGCATGCCATCATCGCCTCCGGTCATGGCGCTGCCTACGCATTGCATCACTTCGCCATCGAAAAATCCCATCAGCCGAAGCTCGTCCTCGTCGCACCGACATGGCGTGGCCCGTTTCCGACGATGATGGGGGGGACGCGACCTTGGTTCGGCCGGGTGCGCGCCGCGGTCGATGCTCCCGTGATTGGCTCGGCCCTCTACGCCCTCAATCTCAGCGGACCAGTCCTCAACAAAATGGTGCGCGGCCACGTCTACAGCGATGCGGATTTCCTGTCAGGCCCGCGAAAAGCCCAGAAAGAGGCGGTGACGAAAGCGTCCGGCGCGCGCCACGCCTCGGTTCGTTTCGTGACGGGCGGGCTTGATCGGCTGAGCAGCCGAGACGAATTCCTCCGTCTCGTCGAACAGGCACCCAAGCCGCTACTCCTTGTCTATAGTGAGCAGACCCCACCGAAGTCGCGCGCCGAGATGGACGCGGCAAGCGGGATTGCCGGCGTCGAGACGCTCCGGCTGACACGCGGCAAGCTGTCGATCCACGAAGAATTCGTTGAACGCATAGCTCCGGACATCGCGACGTTTATTCAAACGCCTTGAGGTGCGATCGCATTTGTTGGCAGAAAGGATGCCATGACGTGCTCGATCCAGCGCATTGATGGCGAGTTCGTGGTGCCGGCGAGCCTGATCGCCGATGGGTTAAAGCTGTCCGTCGGCGATCTCCAGACCATGATGCGGACCGGGGCGGTCACCTGTCGGCACGAGCACGGCATCGATAGCGATGCGGACCGTCATCGCCTGACGTTCCTGACGGACCATCGCTCGTTCCGCCTGACACTCGCGGATGAGGGAGATATCGTTCAGCGCTCGATTATCGACCACGGAACAATTGCGCGACCGCGATTTCGATCTGCTCGCTGACGCAGCAATTCCTTGAGAGAGCCAGTCGCAAATTGAGAAATCTTGGCGGCTTCTTTCAATGGACCGTCGGTGACCGCCGCTCTGTCTCGCGGGTCAGGACATGCGCGATTACATGCGCGGAGATGGGCAGCAGGCGCTGGCCTTGCGAGCCCAGAAGCAGGGCGTAGACGGCTGCTGACAGGGCGGCGCGGTCGGCGAGCGGCCCGATGCAGATTGACGACAGACAGATGTCGATCGTCGGCTCGTCCTTGTGCTGGAGGCCGGCGATCAGGCCGAGAACCAGCGCCTCGTCGCGGCAGATCGATTGCGCCCCACAGCCACGCATCCGCAAGGGACAGGCCGCGCAGGTCCCGACTGTCCGGACGAAGCTGTCGAGCGCACCGAGCGTATCGTCGGCTCCTTCTCCCAGAGGATCCCGATAGTCCTGTTGGCAGGGACGATGCCGTCGGCCGCGCAGGATGAAGGAAACCCATTCAGCCCGGATATCGGCGCTCGGGGGGCAGCGAATATGTCCGCCCCGCCGTTGAGGCGTTTTCTGCGAACGCAACCGAGCTTGCTGAGGCAATGGAGGCGCTCTGCGCGGTTTCCGGTGAGACTGCCTTGGACGAGGCGCGCGACGGGTTTAAGACGACTGTGGCCGCTTGGGGCCGGCTGTCGATCCTGCCCTTTGGGCCGCTCATCGCTGAGAACCGATTCGAGCGCGTCTTCTTTTGGACGGACCCGCGCGGCGTGACGCTCCGCCAGGTGCAGGAGCTTCTTGCCGAGGAAGACGCAAATGCGCTGACGGTTGAAGCCCTGAAGGAAAAGAGCGTTGCCCTGCAGGGTCTGCCGGCGCTGGAGTTCGTGCTTCACGGCAGCGGCGCGGAGACATTGGCGAGGGAAATGGCTTACTACCGCTGCCGGTACGGCACGGCGATCGCCGGCGATCTCGTTTCGATTGCCAATGGCCTTGTGGCTGACTGGGCGGAGGGAACGGATTCCGCGGCGAGCTTCACGCGGCCCGCATCCGGCCGCGTGAAGCTCGCTACGAATGCCCGGATTTCCGCCGCGATCAGCTCCGGGGCGACAACGTGCCACTCGCCGGGAAGGCTCTTGTGCCGCGCACCAGGAATCTGACGCGCGGCAGTCGCAGCCGAGCTCGTCAGGTCTTCGCTGCTTCCCTCGCTGTCCAGGATCAGGCTCGGTACCGGAACCACGCCAAGGACCGCCGGGCTCATCGCGTCTGACAGCTGGCAGTCATAGACAAGTGTTGGCGCGACGCGGACCATCAGGGACCATCTTTCGGTGCCACGCATCTCCTCGATCATCTCGTCCGGTACGCCGATGGACGTGTGAAAGAGCTCCACTGCCTCCTCGTTGCGGCCAGCCTTGGTCAGTTCTTCGAGCTGCCCCGTCAACGGGTCAGGCCCGTCCAGCGCTCCTTCCTGAAGCGGTGGTTCCATGAGAACCAACCCACGCAAAGAAACGCCTTTCGAGGCGGCGTGCAGGGCAAGGAGCGCTCCGGAGGAATAGCCGTAGCAGATCGCCCGCCCGCCGACAGCGTCGAGCAGTGCCGCCAAGTCTTCGACCTCCCGTTCGGGCGCGTAGGGCTCGTTGTCGCCGCTATCACCACGACCACGACGGTCGTAGCGACAGACCGTAAAGTCGGCGGCCAGCAATGGCGCGAGTTCGTCGAAAGCGCTCAGGCCGCGATAATGCCCAGCGGGTTCTACGAGGATCAGGTCCGGACCACTTCCAGCTTGGTCGAAGGCAATGGATGTTCCGTCTCTGGATGTCACAGAGGATGATCTGGACACGTGGCTTCCTTTCGGTACTTGTCAGTACTTAAACTGTCTAGAATCTGCAGTACTGTCAAGTACCGGCGAGAAGGCCGCCATCTGCCCGCCGTAGCAAACGACCAAAAGCATCGCCATCCGCCGCCTACCTCGGGCACGTCGTCACCCCAACACTCGACGACCGACAGAGCACCATGATCCCGAAACACCCTTGCGGCGTTTTCTGCGTGGCGGAGGTAGGCCTCTTTGTTCGCCGTGGGGACGGCGCTCAAGAACCCGTCTACATAGACCATGTTTCTCTATCCCTTCAAACTTTGACGATCGGCGAGGAACCGAGCGGTCACGGACGAACGGCTGTTGATCAGGTCGGCCGGCACGCCTTCAAAGAGCACGCGCCCGCCGTCGTGTCCCGCGCCTGGGCCTAAGTCGACGACCCAGTCGGCTCGGGCGATAACGTCGAGGTTGTGATCGATCACGACGATTGTCGATCCCTCGTCGACAAGACGATCGAAGATACTGATCAGAGTCTCGACATCATGCATGTGGAGGCCCGAAGTCGGCTCATCCAAGATGTAGGTGTTGCCGGCCTTTCCCAATTCGGCTGCGAGTTTGAGCCGCTGGCGTTCACCGCCCGAGAGGGTGGACAAAGGTTGCCCAAGCGTCAGGTAGCCCAGCCCGACATCGCCCAATGCGCCGAGGATTCTCGACACGGCAGGCTCCGTGAAGAACGCTCCAGCCGTCTCAATACTCATGTCATAGACGTCCGCGATCGACTTGCCTCGGAGGTCGAGTTCCAGAACCTCGGGCAAAAACCGCTTGCCCTCGCAGCTCTCACAAGTTGTAACGATGGGGTCGAGATGTGCGAGGTCGGTGAAGATCACGCCGAGGCCACCGCAGTCTGGACATGCGCCCTTGCTGTTGGCCGAGAAGAGCCCCGGGGCAACGCCATTGGCCTTGGCGAAGGCCTTGCGGATTGGGTCGAGGATACCTGTCCAGGTCGCGGTGTTCGACCGGCGCGATCCGCGCGCGAGGCTCTGGTCGATAACGACGACGTCAGGACAAGCCTGCGCGAGACCGTGTACGACCAGCGATGTCTTGCCCGAGCCCGCAACACCGGTCACGACAGTCAGCACGGATTGGGGTATTGCCAGCGTCACGTCACGAAGGTTGTTTATCCGGGCATTCCGAATCCACATCTCGCCGGTTTTCCGGCGCACCTCGGTTTTGATGGGCTGGTGGCACGTGAGATAGTCGCCCGTCAGTGTCCGGGCCTCCAGAAGACCAGGGTAATCGCCCTCGTAGACGATCTCTCCGCCTTGCGAGCCCGCGCGGGGACCAATGTCCACGATATGGTCGGCGATGGCGATCATGTCCGGCTTGTGCTCCACGATCAGGACCGTGTTGCCCTTGTCGCACAGTTGCCTCATCAAGCCGACGAGCCGCCCTACGTCATGCGGATGCAGCCCGACCGACGGTTCGTCGAACACATAGGTGAGGTCGGTCAAGGAGGAACCAAGGTGGCGGACCATTTTGACCCGCTGTGACTCGCCTCCCGACAATGTCGCGCTCTCGCGATCGAGCCTCAGATAGCCCAGGCCGACGGTGACGAGGCTGTCGAGGCGCGCCGCCAAGGAGCGCAGAATAGGGCCCACGGTCGGTGCGTCCCTTACGACATCGACCAGATCGGAGACCTGCATCGCGTAGAGTTCAGCAATGCTGTGACCTGCGATCCGGCTGCCGCGCGCCGCCGCATTCAGTCGCGTCCCCTGACAACCCGCGCAGATCGTGCGCGTGAAGGTACGGTCGTACTCCGCGCGCACATGAGGCTGTAGCGTGTCAGGGTCTTTCGCGCCTAACCCTCGCTTCAGTTTTGCAACGACACCTTCGTAGGTCAGTCCGATCTTCCCGACCTTTACCTTTCGACCATCGTCAAGGTGCAGGAGGTTGTGCCGCTCCGCCTCCGTGAACTTCGCTATTGGCTTGTCCATGTCGAACAGGCCCGAATTGCGGTACGCATCCCACCACCAGCTGTCGACAGCGAAGTCCTTCGGGAGGAGAGCGCCCTCATTCAGGGAACGTTGCTCATCGATAACGGCCGCCATGTCCATCGACGCGACTTGTCCGACGCCCTCGCATTCTTGGCACATACCTCGGGGGTCGTTGTAGTTGTAGGCACCTGGTGGGCCGAGCTTTGGTTCGGCAACCCGAGAGAACAGGACGCGCAGCATCTGCGCGGTGTCTGTCACGGTCGCCACGGTCGAGCGCGCGTTTCCACCGAGACGCTGCTGATCCATGATGATCGCGGCCGAGAGGTTCTCGAGAAGGTCGACATCCGGCTGCCCGTAACGCGGCATGAACTGCTGCACGAAGGCCGGGTAGGTCTCGTTGATCAGGCGCTGGCTCTCCGCGGCGATTGTGCCGAAGACGAGCGACGACTTGCCAGACCCTGACACGCCGGTGAAAACCGTGATCCGGCGTTTCGGAATGTCGAGCGACACGCCCTTGAGATTGTTCTCACGCGCGCCACGGATCCGGATGCAATGCGCTTCAAGCAAGTTGGTCCTCATGTCTGCCATTCGCGGTAAGTAGCGACATCATGGGGCTAAATGGTCTTAGATGGGATGCCATCCAGCGCTATACTCAGTAGGGCCTGTCGTCGATCCATTGGACCAATTGAACGACCAAGCCATTAGGGTCGGTTACCTGCACGCGCCGTTCGCCCCACTCGTCCTGCTTGATCTCGGCGTTAGTCTCGACGCCGTTTTCCCGAAGCCGGGCGACCTCGTGCTGAATATCCTTGACCGTGAAGGCGATGGTTACGCCTTTTGCAGGCGCGTAGCGCTGAGACGGGATCAGCACTTCCAGGCCAAGGCGGAGAAAGAAAAGGGTTGGACCGCCGTCCTGATGTTCGACAGCTGCACCGCCGTCGAAGTCGAGTGCTTTTCTGAACCCGAAATGCCTTGCGAAGAAACCTGCGGACACCGCCGGATCAGCGACTGCAAAAGTAATTGTCGTCGCCAAGAAGTTCATGAATGGCTCACTTGTTCGACCGCAACCTCATGTACAAAACATGAGTAGTGCATGCAGCTATCGCCCATCCTTGATCTCCGCGATTGGCGACTGCACGGCAAGAATGCCCCTTGCCAGATTGACCCCCGTGCCCCGAGGCAGTGACGCGAACCCGGTCGGCGCTCTCTCAGTAAGACCATGCTCGGCTTGCCCGATGGTGGTCGAACACGTGCACTGGTGGCTCTATCGAGTGACGAGCGTGCGTTATCTCTGAACGACACCGAGCACGATCTGGACATGGAGACTCCCTTTCGGTACTAATCAGTACTGTAAACTGTCTTGCGGTTTTGGTACTGTCAAGTACTCTTAAGAGAGGTCAGCAATTCGTGGTATCCACCGCACAAAAGCGACCACGCCTTCAGCCTGCAGAAGTGTGCCGGACGATCCTTGACGCAACGCTGCAGCTCTATCTCGAGAAGGGGTATGCGGGAACGAACACGGATGAGGTTGCCGCCCTCTCCTCAGTGTCCAAGCGGACGATCTATCACCACTTCGCCGACAAGGATGAGCTTGTAAGGGAGGCGCTTAAACTTCTCATCGCGGCGGCCGAGGAGCAGGGCGCGGAATCATTCGACGTACTCGCGCAGTCGACCGACCTTGAAAGCGATCTGCGTAGCTTCGCCCGGCAGCACATCTTCGATGTGATCCAGCCGGATATCATGCAGGTGCGCCGTCGCATCATCTCGGAAGTCGAACGTTTTCCGGACATAGCCCGAGCATGGTACGAGGCCGCACCCAAGCGCGCCAAGGAAAAGCTCGCCGAGTGTTTCGAGAAGCTGTGCGACCGCGGACTTCTGCGCATCGCGGATACTGAAATCGCTGCGGAGCAGTTCAACTGGCTCATTCTGTCGATCCCCATGAACCGTGCGATGTTCGATGCGGATACGATCGAGGACACGTCGAGGCATGCGGACTATGCCGATGCGGCCGTGGAGGTATTTCTGGCAGCCTACGGCGTCAGGCAATCGCCCGACACCCGGCGCTGATCGGCCCCGGATCGGCGGAAAGAGGCATAACCACTTGCTTTTCAAGCAGCAGACACTGGACCGGATCGCGCGCGGCGAAGTCACCGTCGCCTTCCGCATATGGCGGCGCCCGACGGTCAAGACCGGAGGACGACTAAGAACAGCGGTCGGTGAACTGGCCATCGATCTCATTGTCCCGACTGCCCTGGAGACGATCACGCGTGAGCAGGCGGAAGCGGCAGGATTCAGGGACCGGGACGAGGCGTTGGCTGCGCTCTCGCAGGGCGACGGGCAGCTCTACCGGATCGAGTTCCGGCTATCGGGCGCCGACCGGCGTGCGGCTCTCGCTAATAAAACGGATATTGACAACGACTCCGTCGCTGAAATCCACGCGCGATTGAGGGACATCGACCGGCGGAGCCGGACCGCTGGCTGGACCAAGTCATTCCTGGGCCTTGTCCGGAGCCATCCGGGCAAGGCCGCTGCCGAACTCGCCGGCATGGCAGGTGTGGAAAAGGTCCTGTTCAAGCGTCGCATGCGGCAACTCAAGGAACTGGGCCTGACGCAGAGTCTCGACGTGGGTTATCAGCTCAGTCCCCGCGGCGCGGCCTTCAGAGATCTACAAGAGTTACCCCGCGGGTCAGGTGACGAGCGCCGCCGCAGCAATGAACCGCTCTTTGTCCGAGGCGCTACACGCACCGAGGTCGATGCTCTGGCAACGATCTGGTTCGAGGGTTGGAACGACGCGCATGCCCGTATTCTGCCCCCTGAACTCGCCCGCTTCAGGACTTTGGGCGATTTGCGTGCGAGGCTGTCTGGCAACCTGGAGAACACGATCGTCGCGACGTCGCAGGATAGCCTCGTTGGCCTTGCGATGATGAAGAAGGACGAACTGGACCAGCTCTATGTCTCTCATGGGGCGCGGGGGAGCGGTGCCGCGGGTGCGCTAGTGACTGCCGTCCTTGAACGGATGCGGGAAGAAGGTTACCGGCGCGCGTGGTTGGCCTGCGCCATCGGGAACGATCGCGCAGCTCGGTTCTATGAGAAGTTTGGTTGGTCGCGGACAGGCACTGTGACGATCCATCTCGAAACGCCAGAAGGTCGCGTCCCGCTCGATGTGTGGCGTTATGAGATTTGTATCTGAGGAATAAGCTTGGTCGGCTGAATCAGGTCGCCTCGGTGCGAGCAAGGACCAATTTTAGGCCCGAATATCCGAAGAAGGCAGCGGCCATGCCATCGATGGCTCGTCGCGCCCTGCGGTAGCCGGACCGAACCGAAGCCCGCGAGAACAGGACAGCATAGCCAAGGTAGATCGCCAGACCGAGGATGGCGCAAAGGATGGTCGTCGTCGCGAGCGCCGAACCGTCTTCTGTTGACCCGATGCCGATGGCGAGGATCGAGATCCAGGCCAGCACCGCTTTCGGATTGCTGAGGTTCAGGACAAGTCCACGCAGCAGAAGTTGGCGGTCGGAGGCGTGAACGACTGATGCCGATGCCGTATCGGGCGCGATCGCGCTGCGCGCCGATTGAATGGCCAGCCAGAGCAGATAGGCGCCCCCGAACCATCGAAGCACGGTGAGGGCGACCGAGGATTGCACGAGCAGCGCGCCAAGACCCGCAGCGGCCACCAGGCCCCAGCATCCAAGGCCTACAGCCAATCCAACCCCGAGAAAGGAGGCGGCACGCGTGCCGGCGGCCATAGCGGTGGTTGAAACCGCCAGCGTGGCCGGCCCCGGCGAGGCGGCCGCGACGAAGAAGGCAAGAAGCGCAGGAGATAGGAGAGCGTCAATCATGCAAGTGTCCCCAGGATGAAAAGGTCAGAAATCCAATCGCGTGGCGGAAGCGTCGTGATGGCAAGCGTACGCCCGTCACGCTGGAGGCTCGCGAGCGGCGAACCAATCCACGATGGAGGGCATGTCGCGCTCGAAGCCGTCACCGAGGAATACGCTGAAGAAGCGCGCCTGCGTCGTCTCCTGGTTACGGAAGTCATGGGTCACACCCGCCGGGATGCGCAGGAAGCTGCCCGCCGGACAGGGCGTCCAGGTGTCTCCCAGGAGGAATTCGGGCGTGCCTTCGAGCACCAGGAATATCTCGTCGTTGTGCTGGTGGCAGTGTGCGCCAACGCCAGGTTGGCCCGGGTCCAGCAGCCATTCGGAGGCCGAGTAGCGCTCACCTGTCTCGGCACCGTCCGCCTTGAACAGCGCCGTCAGGCGGCCCATGCCGTAGCGTCGGCCACCACCGGGCGGCAAGCAGATGATGTCGCGATGCGGCGCATTGGGCATCTGATGAGTTCCTTCCTCAGGCTTGTGCGGATGCTTCATCGAACACAGCTTTTTGAGCCGCAAAGGCGCGTCCAAACGCAGGGCGTTGCTCACCCCGGGCGACATACGCTGCCAGAGATGGATGCTGCTGCAAAAGGTCGGAACCGTGAAGGCGGCGCAGCACTGTCACCATCATCAGGTCACCGAGGCTGAATTCGCCCTCCAGCCAGTCGGATTCACCGAGCCACCCGGCCAGTTCGCCAAGACGCTGGCTGATGCGGGATTCGAGCATTGGTCGGCGCTCGACATGCCAAGGTTTGTCCCCCTCGAGCATGCGGGCGAGGTCCCAGTCCCAGATTGGCGGTTCGACGGTATCGAGGGCCGCGAATATCCACGCAATGGCCTTGGCGCGACGTGCCGCGTCATTTTGAAGCAGGCCGGGATAACGCTGCCCGATGTGCAGAACGATCGCGCCGGACTCGAACAGTTCGACCTCGCCGTCTTGCCAGGTAGGAATCTGGCCGAACGGACTGAGACGCCGATGCTGAGGCGTTTTGAGATCGGCGAAGGTCAGCAGACGGACATCGTAGGGCTGTCCGACCTCTTCCAGCGCCCACCGGACACGGAAGTCGCGCGCCAAGGCCCGGCCGCGGTCCGGCGAGGTTGCAAAGCCGGTCAGGATCGGCGTCATCCAGAATTTCCTTTCGGTACTCCCAAGTACTCACTTGTCTGTCCGGATGTGTCAATATTGGGGCCGGCTCCGGGCCCAATGCCACCGCGGCGATTTGTGTTCAGGGCGTCGGCCTCGGGGCCCTGGGCCGACTGGTCGCTCGACGGTCTCGGAAGGGCCGTCGGCTTGTCGCACTCTCCCTTCTAGGCGCGCTTCGCAGCGACGATTGGGTCGGCACAGATGGATGGCCTATCTCATTATCTGGCGCCTGAACCTCGCCCGAACACATCACCGAGACACTGTGCCCATCTCCACATCGCGCATGAGTTGGGATATCTGTCGAAGGCTGCCTTGTGCCGCACCTTCGAGCGGCACTACTTTTGCTTGCTCGGCACATTCACTGTGCATCGGCGGAATGTTTGTAACGTCGACGCGCTCCTGCATGCTCGCCAGCACTTTGAGCCGAATTGTTATTGGCCCGCAGTAAGCGGGCCACTTCAGTGGGGCTGCGCCGCGTTTCACTGCACTTCGATCACCGCATGGGCGCGCACGGGGAACGTGCCTATCCCGGCAATCTTCGGAGGAGCGGCGAAGAACATGAAGCCCTCGTTCGGTAGGCTCTCTAGATTGGTCATGTGCTCAACGATGGGAATGCCTGCCTCGAGCAGCGTCGAATGAACGGGCCGGTCGTACCCACTCGTTTCGTCGATGTTGAGCGAATCGATGCCGACGAGCCAAGCGCCTTCGTCGCGCAGGTATGCGGCGGCCGCGGCCGTGAGGTACGGATGGCCCTCGTAATATTGGTCGGTTCGCCAGTATCGGTCCCAGCCTGTATGGACGAGGACGGCCCTATTGGAAACCTCTGTGCCGGCAAACGCCATCCAATCGATCGCACGTCCCTTCATGCCGGTGACCTGTACGACTACACCTGGCAACGCCGAAAGCCGATCGAGTGGACTGGATGCAAGATCTTCGCCGCCTCTATATCGATGTGAAGGGACGTCGACATAGGTTCCGGTGTTCGCCACCATCTCGATACGTCCGATCTGGAACTCCGTTCCCGCCGCGTAGATGTCTCGCGAGGCGTCATAAGAGAGGTGGTCGCCGATTAGGGGCGCCGGCAGGCCCTTATATGTGACCATCCCGTTCTCGATCACATGACAGAGGTCGATTCGCTGCCGACGAGCACCCGGTGGCACGGCCATCATGGCGCGTCGCTTGTGCTGCTCTTTTATGATTCGCTTATTGAGGATGCGCGCGTCACCCACCATTAGAAGGCGAAGGTCCCGAATGATGTAGGCCGCGAGGTCACCGTCGCTGATCTCCTGTCTGTCGATGTCGAGGCGGAAGCCTTGGCCTTGGATTCCTCCACCATTGCTAAAATCGATCTCGAAATCGAAAACGACCCTGTGGTCGGTCATGCGTGCTTCTCCCGGTTCTGAGTGGACTTACGATGCCGCCGGGTCTTGGCCTGGTTGCCGCACCCGGCCGAAGATGAACACCAGATCCGTTTGCCAGGCCGCGAGTTGTCGAGGAACACCATGCTGCAGCCGTGGCATTTCCGTAGGCGCTGACTAAGATCGCTGCCGAGTACTGCGATTGCTTCGGTCGCTAACATCGCGAGCATCGCATCGACAGGTGCATCTGATTTCATGTTCGAGCCTTCGGCGGTCAGGAACACGCGAGGCGGGCGAAGCGACGCTGCCTCATTGATCTCCACCAAATGATCTGGATTGACATCGCGATGCTCGATTGCAGCGCAAGCCGCTTCATGCAACGCCTCTCTGAGATTCCTGAGCCGCTTGAGGTCACTGTCGGCGATTTCGACACCAGCCATAAATGGTAGCCGCTTCGATAACAGAGCCCAACGCACGATGTGGTCAGGTTCTTCAATAAGGTCGACTTGGTCGAATCCCCGCCTCGCGACTGTATCAACGAGGTCAAGAAAAAGAGCGCCGGATCGGAACTCGAAGGATCGCATGCGACACTAGTATAACAAGTGTTGATCGGGCGCAACGGTAAGCGGCATGCTTCTCATGAAAACGGGAGCGCTCACGGTGCTATCGTCTAAACGCTGATATCAATTAACCCTGGTCCGGCCTGACGCGTGCCGACGCTTCCTCGTTGCTTTCAAAGGAGGCGAGCCGGATTGGCCCCTTGCTCTCTTCGATCATAACAGGAGCATGTCCGTACATCTTTGCCGTAAGCTCAGCGTCCGCCGTTGGCTCGGCGTGGTCGATGGCGAGGAGGTCAATATCCGATTGGGTGATGGTGACCGAGAGTCCTTTGGCGGAACCCTTATACGCGTCTCGGCCGATGCCGTGACCGAGATGCACATCGACACCGATGAAGCGAATGCTGCGGGGCTCGACGGTGCAGCCGAGGATGAGATCGTCGCGAGAACAGCGGAAATCCTGCGCCGTTGATCTAAACCGCTGCAGAGTGCCGTGCATTGCCGGTACGAAAGAACGGGTCGAATCGAGCCGCGATGCTCCAAACGAAGGCGTGGGCGTGGTCAGGCAACCGGCACAGCTCGCCTTCGTGGCAAAGACAATTGTCGGGCTCGGCGGCGATGAAGCAGGCCTCAGCGACTAGTGTACGGCCCACGGGACCAAACTGGTCGATGAGTTCGCGCGTCGAGAATGCGAAGTCGCACATCAGCCTCTCGATCAACCATTGCCGAGCGCGGTCGTCGGCGGTCAGGCGAATGCCCATCACGGTCGGCAAACGGCCTGCCGAGAGCGCCCGTTGGTAGCCGCCGATAGCCGTCACATTCTGGGCGTAGCCGCACTGAAATTTGCTGACCGAGGACGACCCAAGACCGATGAGTGTCGAGTGCGGATCGTCCGTATACCCCTGAAAGTTACGACGAAGCTTTCCGTTTGCCGCTGCAACGGCCAGCCCGTCATCGGCAGGAGCGAAATGATCGATACCGATCGGTGGATAGCCCGCATCTACCAAAATCTGTCCCGCCATCTGCGCCTGGTGAAGCGCGCATTCTGGTTGGGCAGGATCTGTTCGTCGATCAGTCTTTGGTGCTTCTTGAACCAAGGCACATGGGCATAGCCGAACAGAGCGATGCGAGCGGGCTTCATGGAGAGCATCTGGTTGATGGTGGCGGCGAGGCTCCATTCGGTCTGGTGCGGTAGGCCATAGAGGAGGTCGACGTTGACAGTTTGCACACTGCCTTTTCGAAGATGGTCAACACCCGGCTCGTGACGTCGAACCCTTGCGGTCGGTTGATGGCCTCCTGAACGCGCGGGTCAAAATCCTGGATGCCGATGCTCGCGCGACCAAGACCGGCGGCAAGCAGTCCGTCGAGCTTCTCCCCGGACATATCAGTCGGATCAATCTCGACGCTGAGGGTCGCGTGGTCATCGATGTCGAACGACGAGTGGAGCAGGCGGATCAAGTCCTGGATGTCGAAACTCGTCGAGATGGTCGGCGACCCGCCGCCGAAATGGATACTGCCGATCCGCGCATGCCGGGTCAGCGCGGACACCAGGCCGATCTCGCCGCGAAGGTGATCAAGATACTGCGCCAACGGCTGATAACGAATGGTGTGCTGCGTATGGCACGCACAGAACCAGCACAAGCGATCGCAAAACGGAATGTGAAGATAGGGTAATACGGCTTCATTGTTGGGTATGTCGGAAAGCCATTGCCCGATGGTTTGGTCGTCGACGCCACTGCTGAAATGAAGGGTCGTGGGATAGCTGGTGTAGCGCAGCGCGCTTTCAAATCGCGATTGTGACGTGCCTGCCGACATGTTCGTTCTCCTTCAACAGACGTTCGGTGGCAGGCAATGGAGGCGGCCCAATTGATCTCGATCAAAAGGCGAGGTGTCGGGTGCAAATGTCGCAGTGTTGGGATTTCGTCCCACTTGCGATAGGTCGTTGACCCATGACCGACCTCGCAATCGTCCTTATTCTGCTTGTCGCGGCAATCGTCATGTTCGCGATCGGGCGCCCGCGCATGGACGTGGTCGCACTCATCATGATCGTCGCGCTGCCGCTTACGGGCGTAATCGGCATCGAGGACGCGTTGGCGGGTTTTTCCGACCCCAACATCGTGCTCATCGGTGCGCTGTTCGTGGTCGGCGAAGCGCTAGTGCGAACCGGGATCGCACAGCGGCTCGGCGACTGGCTGGTGAAAAAGGCGGGGCGCAGCGAGGGCCGACTGATCGTCCTTCTGATGATCGTGGTCGCAGGCATCGGATCCTTCATGAGTTCGACGGGGGTCGTGGCAATCTTCATCCCGATCGTGCTGCGGATTGCGCGCAATGCCGCCATTCCTGCCGGCCGTCTCATGATGCCGCTGTCGGTCGCTGCGCTGCTCAGCGGCATGATGACGCTCGTTGCGACGGCCCCCAATCTAGTGATCCATGGTGAACTGATGCGCAACGGCTTGGAGGGTTTTGGGTTCTTTGCCTTCACCCCTTTCGGTCTTCCGCTGCTGGCTCTCGCCATTCTCTATATGCTGGTCGCCCGGCGCTTCCTCGGCCAGAGCGACGCCCCGACCGACACGGTGAAGCGGCCGGCGTTGGGCGATTTCGTCAAAACCTATGGGTTGGAAGGCAGGGAATACAGATTGGTAGTTCGACCGGACTCACCGCTGCTCGGGGCCAGTCTGAGCGCGTTTGATTTAAGGGGCAGCGAAGGCATCAACATCATCGCCATCGAACGCGCCACCCGCTTCGGGCGGCAACTGATGCGGCCCAGGCCCGAGAGCCTGCTTGAGACCGGTGACATGATGCTGATCGACGCGCGAACTGCGGATCTCGATATGGACGAGGTGGCCGAACGATATGGTCTCGACCGGATTGCGCTTGGCAGCGCGTATTTCGGTGACCGTTCCCAAGAGATTGGGATGGCCGAACTGCTGGTGCCGCCGGACTCCCGCCTCGTTGGAAAGACAATCGTCGATGCGCGGCTGCGCACCGTGACCGATCTTGCTGTGATTGGAATCCGGCGCGGACGCGCGGCGATTGATGCGCCCTTGTCCAACGTAACATTCCAAGCCGGCGACACGGTTCTTGTGATTGGTCCATGGCGGGCCATCACACGTCTGCCGCAGGGACCGGAACGGCTGATTGTTCTCAATACACCGATGGAGATCGAGGATGTGGCGCCCGCCTCTCATCGTGCACCTCATGCCGCCGTCATCTTGCTCGTTACGGTCGGGCTCATGGCGACCGGCGTCGTTCCGAACGTCGTCGCCGCTTTGCTTGGTTGCCTTCTGTTCGGGCTGTTTGGATGCATCGATATGAACGCCGCCTATCGTTCGATCCATTGGCAGACGTTGATCCTGATTGTTGGTATGCTGCCGTTTTCGATCGCACTCCAGCGCACTGGCGGCATCGATATTGCCACCGACGGGCTGCTGACGATGGTAGGCGGAGCTTCGCCACGTGTCGTGCTGGCGACGCTGTTCGCGCTGACGGCGGTTCTGGGCCTCTTTATCTCAAATACAGCGACGGCGGTACTGATGGCACCTGTTGCGATCGCGCTTGCCGGATCGCTTGAGGTATCGCCCTATCCGTTCGCGATGACGGTTGCGCTGGCCGCGTCAGCGGCCTTCATGACACCTGTGTCCTCGCCGGTGAACACACTCGTCGTCGGACCAGGCAACTACCGGTTTATCGACTTCGTAAAGGTCGGCGTGCCGTTTACGCTGGTCGCCTTGATCGTGACGATTCTGCTGGTACCCATGCTGCTGCCATTTACGACCTGATTCCCGATAGGCTATTTCTGGTGTCAGGGAAACGCTTGTGGGAGACGTCAGGACATTGAAGGATGGCGCGCAGCATATCCGAAACGATACGGTATCGGCACGAGATGCACATCGCGGCTTGGTCTCCGAGGCGCGGCTCGCCAGCATGCTCGATACGGCCGTCGACGGGATCGTCGTCATCGACGAACGCGGGACTATCCTTTCCTTCAACAAGGCCTGTGAGACGTTGTTTGGCTACGGCGCGCGGGAGATGGTCGGCCGCAACGTCAAATGCATCATGCCGTCCCGCTATGCCGACGAGCATGACGGCTATCTCTCTCATTATCGCGACACCGGCGAGCGCCGGATTATCGGCATCGGCCGCGAGGTCGAGGGCAAGCATCGCGATGGTACGGTGATGCCGGTGGAACTCTCGGTCGGGGAGGCCCAGACGCCGGACGGGCGCCAGTTCATCGGCATCATCCGCGATTTGCGTTCCCGCCGGACGACCGAGGAGCGAATGCGCGATCTCCAGGCGCAACTCGTCCACATGGCGCGCGTGTCGGCCATCGACGAAATGGGCGCGGCGTTGGCGCATGAACTCAACCAGCCGCTGACGGCGCTGATGCTCTATCTCGACGCCGTGCAGCGCGCTGCAGCGAAGGAATGGCCGGCAGGCGACCTGCGTGGCCAGGCGCTCGGCAACGCGGTGCGCGAGGCGCGGCGGGCGGCCGGCATCGTCCAGCGCATGCGCGGCTTTCTCGATCGGGGCGACCAGCGCCGGCGCCCGGTCGATCTGCGTAGTCTCCTCGACGAAGCCGTCGAACTGACAAAGATGGGGCGCCGGTCGGCGGGTGTGACCATTACCCGGAACGACGATCCGCATCTGCCTGAGATCGAGGTCGATCCGATCCAGGTGCAGCAGGTGTTCGTCAATCTGTTGCGCAACGCCTTCGATGCGGTGCAGGGGCATGACCAACCGTCCATCGCGGTCGAAACAAAGCGAGACGACAGGTGGGCCAGGGTCACTATTGGCGACAACGGCCCGGGCATTGCAGCCGAGGCGATGGAGGATCTGTTCAAGGCGTTCTCGTCGGGCAAGCGCAAGGGCATGGGGCTGGGCCTCGCCATCTCGCGGTCCATTGCGCAAAGCCATGGCGGTGATCTGTCCGTCGATCCCGGAGGCAACGGGCGCGGGGCGCGGTTCGAACTGACGCTTCCGCTGGGCGAACCGTCCGAAGGAGGCGGCCGCGATGGCTGAGGCGGCGAAGCTGATCCATGTCGTCGACGACGATGCCGCGGTTCTCGATGCACTCGGCGTGATCCTGAGGATGGAAGGCTACGAGGTCGAGGGCTTTGCCTCTGGCGACGCCTTCGTCCGCGGGGTCGCGCTGCGAGCCCCGGACTGCGTCATCCTCGACGTTCACATGCCTGGCCGCTCCGGCCTCGACATCTTGCGGGTGCTCGACAAGAGCCGGTTTCCCGCGCCGGTGATCATTATCACCGGGCAAGGCGACATCCCGATGGCCGTCCAGGCGGTCAAATCGGGCGCGGTCGATTTCTTGGAGAAGCCGTTCCAGGTCGACATCCTGCTTGAGCGCGTGCGCCACGCGATCGACCTCGTCGCCGCGGACAAGTCGGAACCGAGCTTTTCCGGGCAGGACCGCCTGACGGATCGCGAGGCGGAAGTGCTCGCGCACGTGGTTGCCGGCGCGCGCGACAAGGAGGCAGCCTTGGCGCTCGGCATCAGTCCGCGCACGGTCGAGGCGCACCGCAAGAGCATCATGGCCAAGCTCGGCGCGCGCACGCTTGCCGACCTCTTGCGCGTCGTCTTTTCCGGGCGCGGCTGAATAATCGCGTCGGTTTGATGCATCTCAAGAAATAGAGCCCGCCAGCGCGGAGAATGCGTGCCCGTTCATTGAAAAGGCAAAGCCGTCCATGTGTCTGCACATCGTCGTGGGAGACCTCGGTCTGAGGGACTCGCTGATGGTTCTTCTGCAACTGCATGGGTTCGCTGTCCGGCCCCATCCCGATGTCCGATCTCTGCGCCAGAGCAACCTTGCCGCCGACGACGTGGTGATCGTCGATCTCGACCTGCCGCACGGACAGGCGGTGCGGCTCATCGAGTGGTGCCGGCACAACTCGGCGACCGGCAGGCTGATCGTGCTCAGCGGACTGACCGGCTGGGCAATGCGGGCGCGGCTGGGACAGATGGGGACCGCCGCGATCCTGACGAAGCCGTTCCAGGCCGCCGACCTTTTGGCGCTTTTATGATCTCTGGCCCATCGGGGTAGGGGATTTCCCTGAGCGTTCGGCCGAATTTCGTCCAAAGCCCCGACAGCGTACGGTTCCAGCAGTTCAAGTGACGGGAGCCGAACGATGTCGATTGCCGAGCGCGGATTTCTCACGGAAGACCGGACCGAGGCGCGCGCCGGCAACAGGCGCGGTTTCCCCAGCCGAGACATCGTGTGCCGGCAGGGCGATCCCGTCGGCGAGGTTTACAGAATCGAACGCGGCACAGTCATGCTCTACCAGATCCTGCGTGATGGCCGCCGCCAAATCGTCGATGTCATCTGCACCGGCGACTATTTCGGGTTTGGCGACGGCAGTTTGCAGGACTGCTTCGCCGAGACGCTGACAGATTGCGAGGTCACGGCCTGGCGTATCGATGACGCGCAGAAATGCGCCGTCTGGCGCGACGCGTTTTCCCGCGCGATGCAGCGCAAGCTGGGCGCCATGCACGACCATGTCACGCTGCTCGGTAAGAAGACGGCACTCGAGCGCGTCGCCAGCATGCTGATGCGCTTCGTGCCCGCCTGCAGTGGCCGTTTGTGCCCCGGCACGCCGCCGGCCGGCTATACCGGGTTTACGCACGACATTCACATGTCGCGCCAGGAAATCGCCGACTATCTCGGCCTGACGCTGGAGACGGTCAGTCGCGCCATTTCGCAATTGAAGCGGGAAGGTCTGATCGAGGCGACCAAGCCGAGCCAGATCGTCATCAAGGACCTTTGCGGGCTGTGCCGGCTCGCGGTCCTTCACTGAGCGCCCCGGTTTTTGATCCAGCGCAAAAATCGCCGCATCGAAGCAACTACGACATAGCGCGACGGCCTCGCATCGCAGCGCCGTGCATGGAGAAGCAAATGCCGGACGTTTCTCGGCGCACCTTATGTCTCGCCGTATCAAGCCTTGCCGTGCTGTGGCTGGGACTTCTCATGGGCGTCTCCTTCATCGCGACGCCGGTCAAGTTCGCCGCGCCGACCCTGACGCTGCCCGTGGCGCTCGACGTCGGACGGGTAACCTTCGGACTGTTCCCCAGGATCGAATGGGCGATGGCCGCGCTTCTTTTGGTCAACGTCCTTGTCGCACGACCGTCCCGGGCTGTCGCGGGCGCGACCTTGATCGCCGGCCTGATCGTCCTCTTTCAGGCGCTCTATCTGTTGCCCGTGCTCGATGAGCGGATCGCGGCGGTCATCGCCGGGTCGCCGCAGCCATCGAGCGCGCACCACGCGATCTATGTCTGGCTCGAAACCGCCAAGGCTCTGCTGCTGTCCGCGATCGCCATCCTCGCTGTCTGGGTAGCGGTGAGACAACCTGCAAATCCATCAGCTTCCTATCGCAGCCAGGTGACAGCATGAATGTGACGGATCGCATGATCGGCCGCTTGACTTCGGGCGAGCGCCAGACTGCCCTCATCCTGTGCGGGCTGACTGCGCTTTCAGGCGCCGCCCTCGGCCTTGCCGGCCGCCACGATGTCGTCGGCTGGCACGGGCTGCTGATGCTGCTCTTTGCCGGCGGTCTGGCCTTCCTCCTCATGACGCGCCTCGACATGGCCGAGCCAACCGAGGATCGCAGAACGTCCTATTACGATGATCCAATCAAGGCCGGCATCGCGCTGGCCATGGCATGGGCTGTCTTCGGCATGTTCATGGGGGTCTGGGTGGCGGCACAGCTTGCCTGGCCCGACCTGCATTTCGACAATGGCTGGTCGACCTTCGGCCGGCTGCGCCCGACGCACACCACCGGCGTCATCTTCGGTTTCGGGGGCAATGCGCTCATCGCAACCTCCTTCCACGTCGTCCAGCGCACCTCGCGGGCGCGGCTTGCTGGTCAGGTAAGCCCCTGGTTCGTGCTCCTCGGCTACAACCTTTTCTGCCTGCTCGCCGTCTCGGGCTATCTCCTCGGCATCACCCAGTCGAAGGAGTATGCCGAGGCCGAATGGTATGCGGACCTGTGGCTCGTCATCGTCTGGGTCACCTATTTCGTCCTTTATCTGCGCACGATCGCGCGGCGGCGAGAGCCGCACATCTATGTGGCCAACTGGTATTTCATGGCCTTCATCGTGGTCGTGGCGATCCTGCACATCGTCAACAATCTGGCGCTGCCGGTCTCATGGGGCCATGCCAAGAGCTACACGATCTGGCCGGGCGTCCAGGATGCGATGGTGCAGTGGTGGTATGGCCACAACGCGGTGGCGTTCTTCCTGACCGCCGGCTTTCTCGGCATGCTTTATTACTATTTGCCGGTGCGCGCCGAGCGGCCGATCTTCTCCTACCGCCTGTCGATCCTGAGCTTCTGGGGCATCACCTTCTTCTACATGTGGGCCGGGTCGCACCATTTGCACTACACCGCTCTGCCGCATTGGGTGCAGACGCTCGGCATGACCTTCTCCGTCATGCTTCTGGTGCCGTCATGGGCGTCGGCCGGCAACGCGCTCTTGACGCTCAACGGCGCGTGGCACCGGGTGCGCGACGACGCGACACTGCGTTTCATGATGGCGGCGGCGGTGTTCTACGGGATATCGACCTTCGAAGGCTCGTTCCTCGCCATCCGGCCGGTCAACGCGCTCAGCCACTATACCGACTGGACCGTCGGCCACGTTCATGCCGGCGCGCTCGGCTGGGTTGCGCTGATCACTTTCGGCTCGCTCTACACGCTGGTACCGATGCTGTGGAAGCGCGAGCGCATGTATTCAGCCGCGCTGGTCGAGGTTCATTTCTGGCTCTCGATCGCCGGCACGCTGATCTACGTCTTTGCGATGTGGAATTCGGGCATCATCCAGGGGCTGATGTGGCGGACCTACACGGAAGACGGCGCGCTCGCCTATTCCTTCGTCGATTCGCTCGTCGCCATGTACCCATATTACATCGCGCGGGCCTTCGGCGGGCTCCTCTTCCTGATCGGTGCGGTGGTCGGTTGCTACAATATGTGGATGACGGTGCGCGCCGTCCCGCAGGCGACGCCCGGCGCGAGCGACCAGCCAGTCGCCGCCACAGTTCCCGGAGAATGACGAATGCCTGAGTTCTTCCACCGCAAGCTGGAGCGCTCCGCGATCGGCTTCGTCCTCGCCATCATCGCAGCGGCGAGCGTCGGCGGTATCGTCGAGATCGCGCCGCTCTTCACCATCGACGAAACCGTCGAGGAGGCGCCTGACATGCGGGTCTATACGCCGCTCGAGCTTGCGGGCCGCAACATCTACGTTCGCGAGGGCTGCTATGCCTGCCACAGCCAGATGATCCGCACGCTGCGCGACGAGGTTGAGCGCTACGGTCCCTATTCGCTTGCGGTCGAGTCGCAGTATGACCGGCCGATGCTGTGGGGCTCGAAGCGGACCGGGCCGGACCTTGCCCGCGTCGGCGGCAAATATTCCGACTTCTGGCACGTCGCCCATCTCGTCAATCCGCGCGACGTCGTGCCCGAATCCAACATGCCGGCCTACGCCTTCCTGGCACGCAACCGGCTGCGCACGGACGACCTTGCCGGCCATCTCCGTGCCCAGCAGGCGCTTGGCGTGCCCTATACCGACGAGATGATCGAGAATGCTGCGCGCGACGCTTATGGCCAGGCCGCACCCGACAGCGCGGCCGCACCGGGTGTCACCGAGCGCTACGGACCGGCGACGACGGTCAGCGCGTTTGACGGCGTGGCGACGCAACTGACCGAGATGGATGCGCTCGTCGCCTATCTCCAGGTGCTCGGCCGGCTGACCGATGCGGCCTATCGCGACACGGCCGCGCCCGAAGAAGCGCCGCATCCGGCAGAATGAGACAGCCATGATCGATCTCGACCACCAAGCCGTCGTCGCCTTCTCCAAGAGCTGGGGCCTTTTCTACCTGATGGGCTTCTTCCTCTGCGTCGTCGTCTACGCCTTCTGGCCGTCGAACCGGAAACGCTTCGACCGCGCCAAGACCAGCATCCTCGACCGGGACGACAAGCCAGGGAAGTGAAGGCCATGGAAGTGAAGGAACGCGACCCCGTCACCGGCAGGCAGACGACCGGGCACGAATGGAACGGCATCAAGGAGCTCGACACGCCCGTGCCCCGCGGCGTGCTGATCTTCCTGATCGTCACCCATATCTGGGCGATCGCCTGGTGGTTCCTCGTTCCGTCATGGCCGATCGGCACGACCTATACGAAGGGGTTTTTGGGCGTCGACCAGCACACCACCGTCGAGCAAAGCATCGTCCAGGGCCAAGCCGAGCGTGCGCCCTGGACCGAGCGCGTCGTGGCGGAACCGTATGACGCGATCCTTGCCGACAAAGCGCTGATGCAGACGGTCCGCAGCGCCGGCAGCCAGCTCTTCGGGGACAATTGCGCGGCCTGCCACGGTCGTGACGCAAGCGGCCGCGCGGGCTATCCGGATCTGACCGACGACGACTGGCTGTGGGGCGGCGAGCCGGAGACGATCGAGCAGACGTTACGGCTCGGCATCAACGCCACGCATCCCGAAAGCCGGATCGCGCAAATGCCCGCCTTCGGCCGGGACCAGATGCTCGAACGCCCCCAGGTCCGGGACGTGGCCGCCTATGTCTTTGCTCTGAGCAGTCCCGATTATTCGACCGAGGAGACAGCGGCGCGCATAGAAGCAGGCCGGGAGGTCTTCGCGACAAGTTGCGCCGCCTGTCATGGCGACAATGCCGAGGGCATCGCCGAGATCGGGGCGCCGAACCTTGCCGACGATCGCTGGGTCTATGGCGGCGACATGGAGACCATCATCGCATCGATCCATGGCGGCCGGCAGGGTCACATGCCGACATGGGACGAGCGGATGACGGATGCGGAGATTCGCACACTGTCTCTATACGTCCATGACCTTGGGACCAGTCGGCAATGAACGTGTTCCCCCGCACCCGAACCCGATGGCTGCTGTGGACGCTGATCCCGGCCGCGCTTTTCGTTTTCGCCGCAGCCAACATCCATCTCGTCTATGTCGCCGTGACCTCGCAGCCCGATTGCGTGCCGCATCTGAAGGAAGCGGGCGAGGGCGATACCTATAGCGCAGCAAAGTCGGCCTGTTGAAGGGATGAGCGACATGAACGAGACCGATCATTCCTACGGGCTTCTCAGCGAAACATCCGGCATCGGCGAGACGCGCGATCCGCGCCTGCAACGCAACCTGCCGGTTTTTGAAGGACTTCGCTGGCTGCGCTTCGGCTGGCGCGATTTCCGGACGGCTCCGATGCCAAGCCTCGCCTATGGCCTCGGGGTCTTCGTGCTCTCGATCGTCTTCATCTGGACGCTGGTCGCGTTCGGCCGCGACTACATCCTCCTGCCGGCGCTCGGCGGCTTTCTGATCGTCGCGCCCTTCCTGGCGATCGGGCTCTACGAGAAGAGCCGCGCCATTGAGGAGGGCAGGCGCGTCACGCTTGGCGACATGCTGCGCATCCGCCCGGCGGCGGGTGCGCACGTCTTTTTCGCCGGCCTCCTTATCATGCTTCTGGTGCTTCTGTGGAACCGCGCAGCCGTACTGATCTGGGCGCTGTTTTTCGGTGTGACGGCTTTTCCGGGTTTCGACCATGTCCTCGGTCTTCTCTTCGGCACGGCCTATGGCTGGACGATGGTGCTGGTCGGCTCAGTGGTCGGCGGGCTCTTCGCCGCCTTCGCCTTCGCGGTCAGCGTCTTTTCGGTGCCAATGATGCTCGACCGCAAGATCGACGCGCCGACCGCGATGGGCGTCAGCATGAAGCTCGTCTGGAACAATCTCGCGCCGATGATCGCATGGGGCGCTATGGTAATGGTTCTCTTCGCGTTCTGCGTTGCGACCGGCCTTCTCGGCATGATCGTGATCTTCCCGCTGCTCGGCCACGCGACCTGGCATGCCTATCGCGCGGTCGCCGTTCCGGAGGCATGAGACGATGAGCTGCTGCGCAACCGGCACGGAGGGCGCGTTGTTGCTGGCGTCCGGCGCATCCGTCGCGCCCGAGGAAATCCGGCTTGCCAGCCGCGCGCTCGGCGACGGGCTGATGCAGACAGACATCGCGGTTCCCGCGGCCCATTGCGGCGCCTGCATCGTCGCCGTCGAGACTGCCCTGTCGGCGCTGCCGGGCGTGGTAAGCGCACGTCTCAACCTGACCGCTCGACGCGCCGCCGTGAAGTGGCGAGATGAGGGTCCCGTGCCTCCGATGATGGAGGCGCTGCGCAAGGCGGGCTACGAAGCCAGCCTCGCCGATCCGTTCGACGACGCCGGCGACGCCGAGATGGGCCGGCTGTTGCGCGCTACGGCGGTTGCCGGTTTCGCGGCGATGAACATCATGCTTTTGTCGGTCTCGGTCTGGTCCGGCGCCGATGCCGAAACACGCCATGCCTTCCACCTCGTCTCAGCCGCGCTGGCTCTGCCGACCGTCGCCTACTCAGGGCGAATATTCTTCAGCTCCGCTTACAGCGCGCTCAAGGCCGGGCGTACAAACATGGATGTCCCGATCAGCGTTGGCATCCTGCTCGCCTTCGGCCTCAGCACCTATGATGCGCTGACCGGCGGCTATCATGCCTATTTCGATGCGGTGACGTCGCTGCTGTTCTTCCTGCTCGCCGGGCGTACGCTGGACCACGCCATGCGCGGCCGCGCACGCGACGCGGTGCGCTCCTTGGCGCGCATGATGCCGCGCGGCGCTACCGTGATCGGCGCGGACGGCTGCCGCGAACATCGCCAGGCGCAGACCATTTCCGAGGGCGAGACCGTATTCGTCGCGCCGGGCGACCGTGTTCCCATGGATGGAACGGTACTGGAAGGGCAGGGGCTGCTCGATCTTTCAGTCGTCACCGGCGAAACGGCGCCCGAAGCGATCCGGCCGGGGTCGTCGGTCCTGTCCGGGGCACTCATTCTCGACGCCCCGCTCCTTATTCGCGTCGACCGCCGGCCGCAGGATTCGTTCATCGCCGACATGGTGCGTCTGATGGAGGCAGCCGAGGGTGCGCGGGCGCGCTATCGCCGGATCGCCGACCGCGCGGCGGCGCTCTATTCGCCAGTCGTCCACCTCGTCGCACTCCTGACATTTGCCGGATGGCTGGCCGCCACTGGCGACGTCCATCGTTCGCTGACCGTGGCGATCGCGGTGCTGATCATCACCTGTCCCTGCGCGCTCGGCCTTGCCGTGCCGATGGTGCAGGCGGTTGCCGCGCGCCGGCTCTTTGCGATGGGCGTGACGCTGAAGGATGGCGCCGCGCTCGAAAGGCTGGCGGAGATCGACCATGTGGCCCTCGACAAGACCGGCACACTGACGACCGGACGGATGCGGGTCGCGGCGCATTCTCTTTCCCGACCGGATCTGGAAGGAGCGGCGACGCTGGCAAAGGCCTCAAGCCATCCCGTTGCGGTCGCTATCGCCGAGCTCCGGCCGGATGCCGACGCAGGGATCGAAGACATTCGCGAGATTGCCGGTTTCGGCGTCGAGGGAAGGATCGATGGTCGCCTTTACCGGCTTGGCCGTGCGGCATGGGCAGCACCCAACACGGCAGGCGAGGGCACCGTGCTTGCCATCGATGGTGAAGCGCGCGGATCGTTCGAGGTGACGGACACGCTGCGCCCACATGTCCGAACATCCGTTTCAGCCCTTCGCGATCTCGGTCTCGACGTCGAGATCCTCTCGGGCGACGCTGGAAAGGAGGTCGCGCGGGTTGCGGCAATCGCCGGCATCGGTTGCTACGGGGCCGCGATGCTGCCGGCGGATAAAGTCGCGCGGCTGGATGAACTGCGCGCTGCAGGTGCCACCGTCCTGATGGTCGGCGACGGGCTCAACGATGCGCCCGCACTCGGCGCCGCGCATGTTTCCATGGCGCCTTCCTCGGCCGCCGACATCGGCCGCAACGCCGCCGATCTCGTCTTAATGGGAGCGAGCCTGCAGAGCGTACCGAACGCGGTTCGCGTCGCGCGCAAGGCCATGCGCCTCGTGCGTCAGAACATCGCCTTGTCGATCGCCTACAACGCGCTGGCTCTGCCGCTGGCGATCACAGGCTATGTCACGCCGTTGATTGCGGCGATTGCCATGTCGACGTCGTCAATTCTGGTAGTCGCCAACGCGCTGCGCCTGTCGTCGGAAGGGCCTGCCCGCGAAACGCGGTCGCGCGGCTTGCACCCGGTGGAAGCATGAACGGCCTCTTCGCATGGCTGGTTCCGGTCGCCCTCGGCATGGGGTTTGCCGGGCTTTGCGCCTTCCTCTGGTCGATGAAGAATGGCCAGCTCGAGGATCTGGATGGGGCCGGCGAACGCGTGCTCCATCAGCCGATCGATGCGCCGCTGCCGGCTGCCCCCGACGATGACCGCAAGCAATAAATTCCAGGAGGAAATCGCGATGACGCAGACGGCAGACAGGGATTTCGACTGGGTCGCGGCGCTCGCCTATGTCTCGGGGATCGCGGTCGTGGTGGCAAGTTTGGCGGCCCTTACCATCAGCATGATCGCTGTCGTCTCCACGGTGTTTTGACAGCTCGTCACTGCGCGGCGGCAGTGCGACACGCGCGGAGCCGCGTCGAGGCATCCTTGGATTTGCGCTGGCGCAATTCAGCGGGCGCGGCCAGCGCTACATTTCCCTACCCACCGACGGAGGCGAGCGATGCCTGAAGACCAGCGAATGGACGAGCGTCTGGGCGACGTCGAGATCGATGCCGAGTTTGCGGCCCGCGCATTCGGCATTCCCGTCGCGCAATTCGTTGTCGAACTGCGCCGGGGCAACATTCATGGCCTCGTCGAAGACGGAACAGGGGAAGATGCAGGTCGACGGCGCTTGAGGTTGCGTTACCGCGGCCGAGAGCTGCGTATCGTTCTTGAAGATGGGCAGATCGTGCAAAGCACCCTCGATGAAAATGCGCCGGCGCCGGAAAAAGACATCCTGACAGAGCGTTTGAGGCTGGCGCTCAAGCGCCGCGCAAGCCATGGCGTCCCGGTCGGGATCGACAGGTTCGCTAATGAGATCGACCCGCGCGGACGGAAAGCGTCGGCCATCCGCCGGGCACTCGACGACATCACGCGCGCGGATGCCGCGGCCGGCCGTCCGCTTCTCGCGGCATTGGTGCTCGACGATCCACACACCGAACTTCCGCCGGAAAGCTTCTTCGGCGTCGCGCGCGACAATGGGCTCTTCTCCGGTCATCCAAGGGGATTGGAAGCCTATGCCTTCCATGCGCAGCAGTTGCGCCGCGCCGTGAGCGCTTATGCTCGCCCGCAGGGCTGAACGCGACCGATGGGACATGTCTTCGATCAGGGCTTTCGCCCCTTTTTCCTCCTCGCCGGACTTTGGGGTGGCCTTACTGTGCCGCTCTGGCTCGCTTCCCATGGCGGCATTGTCGAGATCGCTCCGGTCTATGGCGATCGCAACTGGCACGCCCATGAACTTCTGTTCGGATATGCCACGACGGCGGTTGCAGGCTTCCTGTTGACGGCGATCCCGAACTGGACCGGACGGCTCCCGGTGTGTGGATGGCCGCTCGCCGCGCTCGCCGGAATCTGGGTCGCGGGTAGGACCGCCATGCTGTCTGCCGCGATGATCGGCCTTGTCGCCGCAGCGATCATCGATCTTGCCTTTCTGGGAGCGCTGATCGCGATCGCGCTTCGCGAAATCATCCGCGGCCGCAACTGGCGCAATCTGGTAGTGATCGGCTTTGTGACCTTGCTGTTCATGGCAAACATGCTCTTCCACATTTCCGTCGCCACAGGTCGCGAGCCCGACCTCGCGCTTCGCATGGCTATCGCGATCCTCGTCATGCTGATCGTTTTGATTGGCGGCCGCATCGTACCCAGCTTCACCCGCAATTGGCTCGCTAAGCGCGGCGGCAAGTTGCCGGCAAGCTTCGGACGGATCGACCGGATTTCGATGGCGGCCTCGGCGCTGGCGCTCGTTGCTTGGGTCACCATGCCCTTCGCAACATTCACTGCGGTTCTCGCCGCCACTGCGTCGCTGGCGCTCATGCTCAGGCTGGCGCGCTGGCGCGGCTGGGCGACGTTTCGCGAACCGCTGCTCCTCGTCCTCCATCTCGGCTATCTGTTCGTGCCGCTCGGCTTCCTGGCAATCGCCGCCGGTCTTTGGGCACCGGTGCCGCATGGCAGCGTCGCCCATCTCTGGACGGTGGGCGCAATCGGTACGATGACGCTCGCTGTTATGACACGGGCATCGCTCGGCCATACGGGGCGCATGCTGACGGCGTCCCCCGTCACGACGCTGCTCTACGCCGCGATGATCGGGGCCGCCCTGCTCAGAGCGCTGGCGCCGATGACGCCGTTCCAAGCAGAACTGCTTTTCGTCTCGGCCGCCGCCTGGTCCGCCGCGCTCCTCGGCTTCGCAATCGCCTTCTGGCCCGTCCTCACCGGACCACGCCGGGTGGCGACTGCCTGATCTTTGCGCCAGCGCAAGCACGGTACCCCGGTTTTGGTCACCCTGTCCGATCTCTATCCGTTCGGAGTCGTTCCATGCGCCTTGATCCCAACCAGTCCGTGGACTCCGCCATCAAGGCCCACCCGGCCCTGATGCATGTCCTGATCCGCGAGCATATGTCGTGCGTCGGATGTCCGATGGTGACGTTCTGCTCCCTTGATTATGCCGCCCACATGCACGGCAAGCCGCTCGCACGCCTTGAATTGCGGCTAAACGCGTTGGTGCAGCCGGCATGAACATGAAGATGAACGAGGAACTCGGTGAGACCGCCATCGACGCGCTCGCACGCCGTCTCTACGACCGTTGCCATCCCGACGACAGCTTCGACGAACTGAGACAGCGCGCGCGCTTCTCCAAGGAGGATCGCGGCCTCTTGCGGGACTGGCGTGCCGCAGCGCGATCCGTCGCGCAGTCGCCGGAAAGTGGCGGTCGAGGAGAGGCTTTTGCGGCAGCGCAAAAATGACGGCCGAACGGCCGCTATCAATGGTTCGCAACGGCCGCGAACGCTGAGCAGCGGTCAGACAAGCGAAGGAAAGGAAAGATCGATGAGACTGCGTCCCGCAACTTTTGCCGCCGCAACGATGATGGCCGGCCTTCTGGCCGCTCTTCCGGCGATGGCGGCCGATCACGAGGTCAAGATGCTCAATATGGGCGGCGACGGCCAGCGCATGGTCTTTGAGCCGGCCTATCTGGAGATCGAACCCGGCGATACGGTGACCTTCGTCGCGACCGATCCCTCGCACAATTCCGAGATCATCGCCGGCATGCTGCCGGAGGGCGCGGACGGCTGGAAGGGCCGGATCAACGAGGAAGTATCGGTCACCTTCGATCAGGAAGGCGTCTACGGCTACAAGTGCCTGCCGCACTACGGCATGGGCATGGTCGGCGTCATCAAGGTCGGAACGGACGTCGCCAATCTGGAGGAGACGCGGGCCGTTCGCCATCCCGGCCAGGCGGCCAAGCGCATGGCTGAACTTCTCGACGGCATCGACGTCGCCAGCAATTGACCGCATTTGAGAGGCAACGACCATGACCACCACCCATCGACGCGATGACGCCACCAAGCCGGTCGACAATAATCTGACCCGCCGCTCCATGCTGGCCGGCACGGCCGGTCTGACGCTCGGCACGCTCACTATGGCGGGCACTGCGCAGGCCGACCATCCGCGCGGCAGCCCGGCCGGACATTCCGGCGCGCATGGCAATCCGGCCAGCAGCCTAAGCGAACGGGTCTATCCCGTGCCGCAGGATGCGGTTGCCGACATCGCCCACGATCCGACCGCCATTCCCGGACCGATCGGGCGGCGGGAGCCCGAGACCGTGCGGGTCGATCTGGAAACCATCGAACTCGAGGCCAAGCTCGATCGTCAGGCGACGTTTCGCTACTGGACGTTCAACGGCACCGTGCCCGGTCCGTTCGTGCGCGTGCGGGTCGGCGATATGGTGGAGGTTCACCTGAAGAACCACCCCGAGAGCTGGCACATGCACAATATCGACTTTCACGCCGCGACCGGTCCCGGTGGCGGCGCGGAGGCGACAAGCGCGGCGCCAGGCGAGGAAAAGGCGTTCCGGTTCAAGGCGCTGAATCCGGGTCTTTACGTCTATCACTGCGCCGTGCCGCCGGTCGCCATGCACGTTGCCAATGGCATGTACGGCATGATCCTCGTCGAGCCGGAGGACGGGCTGCCGCCGGTCGACCGCGAATTCTACATCATGCAGGGCGAGATCTACACGACCGAGGCGTTCGGTACTGGCGGGCTCCTTACCGAGGACTACGCCAAGCTTCTCGACGAGCGGCCGGAATTCTTCGTTCTCAACGGCCATGTCGGCGCGCTGACGGAGCATTTTCCGCTGAAGGCCAATGTCGGCGAAACGATCCGCATTTTCTTCGGCGTCGGCGGGCCGAACTTCACCTCGTCCTTCCATGTCATCGGCGAGATCTTCGACCGGGTCTATGTCAACGGCTCGGTAACGAGCGCGCCACAGACTGACGTCCAGACGGTCGTCGTTCCCGCCGGCGGCGCCGTGGTCACGGAAATGAAGCTCGAAGTGCCGGGCCGCTACGTGCTGGTCGATCATTCCTTGTCGCGGGTCGAGCGTGGACTGGCCGGCTGGCTGGATGTGGAAGGCGAGGAGAACCCGGAGATCTTCGCGCTCATCGGGTGACTGCGGTAAGAGAAACAGAGTGAAGACGGCCCCTCGACCAGGGGCCGTTTGGTCATGTGCTCATGCCGATCTATAGTGGAGAAAAGCAATAGAGAAGATCGCGCGATGAACATGCCCGGACCGGCCAGGCTGACGCCGCCATCCGAAATGAGCGAGACGAATTTGTTTCAGGGGCTCTGTGCGAGCGCCCTGACGAGTGTCCTTGCCGCCGCCGTCGAGACGTCGGTGCGTGCCGGGGAGACGCTGTTCCATCAAGGTGACGACGCGGACCGTCTTTATCTCGTCGTCAGCGGCGTGGTGAAGTTAAGCCAGGTCGCCGCCAACGGGACGCAGCATGTCCTGCGCTTAATGTCCGCCGGCGACGTCATCGGTTGTGTGGCGGTCTTCAACCGCTTTCCCTACCCGGTGACGGCCGGGGTGGAGGAAGACGCCACTCTGATATCCTGGGCCGAGCCGCAGTTCCGGCATCTCATGGAAGATCATCCGGAATTGATGGCGAATGCGCTGCGGACGGTGGGCCAGCGCACACAGGAGTTCGTTGCCCGGCTGGGGGAAGTCAATGGCGCCACGGCCGAGCAGAAGGTGGCACGCGCAGTGCTGCGGCTGGCCCGGCAGGCGGGGGTCAAGGACGCGGACGGCGTGCGCGTCGGCATGACGCGCCAGGACCTCGCCGACATGACAGGTATCACCTATTTCTCGATCAGCCGCATCCTGAGCGACTGGAAGCGGCGCGGTCTCGTTGAAGCTGCTCGACGTACGATGCTTATCAAAAAACCTCATAGGATAATGCTGCTTGCCAACGACAATTGAGCTTTTGGCGATTTGACAATACGTATGTCATGACTTGGTCGAGCTTTGTCGAGGTGGTTTTTCGCCATTAACTCCTACAACGACCGGATCATCGGCTAGCGGGTGAGGACCGCCAGCGCCAACTTCATGTTCGACGCTCTGAAACAAACCTGCAAGAACAGCCGCCCATCACCGCGGCCGGTCAAGTTCCTCACGCCGACGGGCCTCCCCCCTTAGTCGATAATGGGCGTAAACGGGCGGCTCGGGGAGGCCGCGAAGGCGAGCGATTAAGCTGCGATTACCCCATTAAATCCGTTGTCATCAAATTCATCGCACCAGGTTCTGGATGAATCCAGGGCTAAGTCATCCAAACCAACGCCAGCCGCATGTAAGGAGAACTCGTAGAGAAGGAACATCGCTTCGCGCATGGCAGCGAAATCTGAAGCCTTCGTCAGCGAGCGTCGTCTGGCGGCAATGTTGTCGAACGCCTTCAGCTCGTCACATGCGGTATCAAGATTGCGGGCGGCAACGACCGCGCGAGCCCTTTCCGCGAGTTGGCAGGTCACGTCGACACTGTGATCGTCGAGCTTCTTTTTTTCACGCAGCCACGTGCAGAAATCGGGATCGGTCTCCTCCTTGGGATAATTGACGATTGGCGTTATGCCGACATGGTATCTCGTCAGACATTCGCCCAATGCCTTTGCGAATGGTGGCGGAACGGCGTTTCCGAGCATCTTTTGGATATCAGTTTTGCTGACCCGCCGCGCCTTCTGCGTGCGCTTGGTGTCCTCCCCGACTGCCTTCTCATACATGGGATCCCAGATATAGTTCTCAGGAAATCCAGCCAACAGACCCATCTGCTCAATGTTCGGAATCGGTAACCGGTTGGTTTGAATCGTGTCGCCCTTCTGCGGCTTATAATCTTTGCTCACCCCCAGAGCGGCTACATCTTGGCCAATTGACTGGAGAATCTTGAGGTCTGCCAAGCGCAGCTCGTATGGAATGGAGTTGCCGCGTCCCGATGTCGAGGTCAGTGTCGGGCAGGCTTCGTCCGTCCGGAAGAACGACCTCCGGCCGCCATCTTGGTAGTGCCCCCTACGAAATAGGAGTGATCCAAACGCGACGCCGAGAACATCCTTGATGACGGTGTCCGTCTTCCATCGCGGCTCGTTGAGATATTCGCTCAGCCAACCTTCGGTTTCGCCCTTACAACCGGCGACGATGAGTCTGCTGCGTTCCTGAACCGACCCATAATTCCTGGTCGAGAGGATGCGGACGGTTAGGCCATAGCCGGCGTTGCGAAGCAGCATGGTCGCCTTGAGGAACGTCTCTGACTTCTCAAGATGAGGCACATTTTCCATGATGAAGTATCGCGGCTGCACTGCGGCTGTGATCGTGGCGAAGCTCATCGTCAGGATCGCACGCCAGTCATCGTCGCCCTTGCGCGATCCACTTGTCGACCACGGTTGGCAGGGCGGGCCGCCTACAATAATGTCCGGCTTGAGCTGGCTGATCTCGGGGGCCCATTCAAGAATGGCCTGCAAGTCCGCATTGCGGGTCTTAGGTTTTTGCCGGAGAAACGGTCGCATCAGATGCCGCGGCGGCGGAGAAAAAACAAATTGGTGAAAACCGGGATGATTGGCGTGGTGGACGGCGACGGCGGCAGGTTCAAAGTCGAACGCACCGACGATAGTGTGCCCAGCCTGTCTCATTCCAACCGAGAAACCGCCTGCGCCACAAAATAGATCAACGACCTTCATGTAATTTCGTGCTCCTGAATGCTTATTGCGACACCCTGGTAGCCGATCGCCTGTTTCAATATCGTGGATGGCACCGGTAGAAGCTCGAAGATTTCAGCAACTTCTGATTAGGAACCCCTTCCGAGGTCGATGCGTGCGATCAATGCGCACTTCTCGCGGCAAGTTCCCGGGTTGTTCGAGTGAAGCCGATGTTCGGATCGCCGATTGCATGGGAATAAAGCAGATGTCCAACATTTTACTTTTCCCGCAAACTCGAACTCAACAGGTGGGCGTTTAGGCAAGCTCTCGTTGAAGTTGCAGAATGGGGGCAGGGGTCATGGACAACGAAAAGCCAAGGGACGCAGAAGCTGTCAATGGACGGCGGCGTGCAGATTTGAAACGCAAGACCGTTCGCGCCGCCGCGGAAGGTTCAGTGGCAAAGCGAGTTGGCGCCTTTGTGGCGAATGCAACGTCTCAAGGTCCGGTCAATGGAGCCGACATCCAGCCCACTGGATCGACCACCGATCAGAAGTCTCGGGGACGGCGCAAGCGCGAGGAGCCTGATGCGAGTACGGCTCAGGTGCGGCTTTACGGCCAGAAGCTCATGGCGATGCGCAAGCGCATTGCGACCTGGCGGACGGGAGCGGCCAGAAAGGCTTTCGAACTCGGTGACCGCTGGCGCGAGCTTCAGGAACACGACCTTTCCAGGGACCAGTTGGTCGCCTTCCTTGCAAGTGAGTGTCAGATTCCCCGCAGCGAAGTCCTGCGCCATATCCGTCTGGCGGAAGCGTTCGGCGAAGACGAGAAGAAGCTGCTCATCGACAAGGGCGTTGCAGTCAACGTGCTGCTTGACTTGGCTGTTAGGGACGAGAACTTGCGTCGTGAGGCGCTCGCGATGATCCGGTCTGGTCGCTGCATCGACGCGAAGCACCTTCGCGCGCTCAGCCGCGACCTGAAGCATGCCGAGGCTGCCCGCACGGGAGCGATCGACGAAACGAGACAGGCAGTCCTCATCAATGCCGCCGCGGCAAAGGCTCGCAAGAACGCAAAAGCGTGGCTGCGCGAATTGAAGGAACTCGGCGAAAGCCTCTATGCGCTGGCCGAGCGCAACCCGTTTGATCACAGTCATGACGAGATTGACGAGAAAGCAGATGCCTTGGCCGCCAAGGCACAGGAGTTGCGGGCATCGCTGCCCCAGATCGCCGGCGACGACTTCTTTGCGAATGCGGCCCGACCGAAAACAGACCAGAACGAAACTTCTGGATGCAGGTGGGCAAGGGTCGACCGCGCCCTGCAATGCATCGCGGCGCGCGACATCGCTCATGAGCAATGCGACTGGGCCAACGGTGAGAGCCTCGTCGTGGACATCGATCTGGTCTGGGAAATTGCCTGGGCCTTCGGATATGACGAGGAAAATGCTCCGCGGGAGATGCGCCGGCGCATGCGCATCGAAGGACGCATTCCGCTCGAAGTCGATCCTTCCGAACGTGACCTCAGGCCAGAAACCGAGCGTGGCATGACGGTTCTGGAGATCTGCGCGGGGGCGGGCGGTCAGGCGCTCGGGCTTGAAGCGGCGGGGTTCCATCACGTCGGGCTCGTCGAGCTCGATCCGGATGCCGCCGCGACCATGCGGCACAACCAGCCGGACTGGCCGGTCATCGAAAGCGATGTCCGGGGAATTGATCTCTCGCGCTTCAAGGGTGTCGATCTGCTCGCCGGCGGAATCCCCTGCCAACCTTTTTCGAGCAGCGGCAGACGCAAGGGCAGGGATGACGAACGCGATCTTTTCCCCGAGGCGCTGCGTCTGGTGAAAGAGTTGCGCCCACGCGCGGTCATGTTCGAGAACGTAACGGGCCTGTTCAACTTTGCCCATACGACTCATCGCCTTCAGATTCTCGCGCAACTGCAACAGCTGGGCTATGATGCCGAATGGCGAGTGCTTAGTGGGATCGAATTCGGGCTTAGCCAAAAGCGCAATCGTGCAATTCTCGTCGGCTTCCGGCGCGGTGCGATCCATCGGTTCCGTTGGCCGGAGGCGGTCACCAGCGTGGCGACCGCGCCGTCCGTTGGCGAGACCCTGCGCGATCTGATGGCGGCAAATGGCTGGGAGCATGCCGATCGGTGGGCAAGAACGGCCTGTGGCCACTGTCTCACGTTGATCGGCGGCTCTAAGCTAAAGAGCGGCATCGATCTGGCGCAGGAGAAAAGTCGGGAGGCATGGAGACGGGTCGGCATCGACCCGAACGGGCGAGCATACAGCGCGCCACCTGCAGGGACACCTGCGAACCACATGCCAAAGCTCACACTCGAAATGATGGCGCGGCTGCAAGACTTTCCCGATACCTGGACGTTTCAAGGGCCCGACCTGCACAAATTTCATCAGATCGCCAATGCGTTTCCCCCGCGCATGGCACGCACGATGGGGTTGGCCGTCATGCGTGCGCTGACGGGGTCGAGCGTCAACCTCGAGCGTGCGCTGGCCACGCCAGTTTTCGAGCCGCGCAAGCCTGTGTTTCGGGACCTGAACCGGTGCTCGCGCGCTGCCGAGTTCGAACAGCAGGACGCTGTCAGCGAAAGCACGCTTGTCGAGGCCTAGGCCCGACCGCCGCGCCCGATCGACTTGAGATGCCGGGCATGGTGCCCATGCCCGGCATCTGGCCGTCATCGTACTTCAGCAGCGGTTGCAGCCAGCGACTGGTGAAGGGACACAGGTCGGATCGACGTTCCCGCAACGCAACTCAAGTTGCGATATTACGATTCGGAAATCATGGTCGCCGATTCGAATTCCATGACTCGCGTTGCGAAACTAGTGATGGCGGATTCAAAATCCACTCCGGCCGTTGCAGATGCAAACGCGGTTGGCGTTCGCGGTCGAATAATCGGACCGGGGTCTGGCCTAATGTATGTCAAGTCTCGGTAATCTGAGTCGAAGCCCTTTATCGCCGATTCAAGACCCGAAACGATCGTTACTTCTGCGCGGGCCGTTTGTCGCTTGCACGCCTGCGGGTCATGCTTGTTCGACGGCAATGATGCCCTGTGAGGAGGAGCGCGATGGGAGCTAGAGAACGGAACCGTGACGAGCGGCTGCGTAAACAACGAGAATATCAGCGCAGCTATCGCGAGCGGTTCAAGGCGAACCATCTTCCGGATCGCGATGAAATTGCCCGAGAGATGCTCCACCAGGCCGTGATTGAGAATCTGGCTGAGGGCCGCGAGGCCGAACTCGAACTGCTGGTGGACGGGGTCATCGATGGGCTCGTTGCGAGGGGCTATGACCGCAACGGGTCACGCCGGGTGTTTTCCGATCTGATAGACCGCTATGAGCAGGGCTGGGTGTTCCAGCGCCGCCTGCATTTGGTCAGCCCAACGGAGTCGGATGCGCGCGACATGTGAGATCAGGTCCGCGGTCAAGGTGGATAGTGGGTTGATCGAATTGGCCAGCCGAGGTTGCCTGATGACCAAGACTTATCGCTGGTCTGAAATCGGTCTTGCTAGCCGATGATAGTTCTAGGCAGGGTGCGGACATTTCGCTAGCTGCCAGACTAGCGACCAGCCCTGTTGAGGGATGGTCCAGGACGGAATGTCAGCGTCTGATCCCTCAAGCCAGTCCCCCCGTTACTCCATCAAAGCGGGTTTGTTTTTGAATCAGGTTACTGCAGGGTGAGGTGACGGTAACTATCACCAGCCGGTGTGGCTGGGAACGATAGATACAGTCCATCGACCGCGACAACGTGCAGGCCTTTCACAAAAATCCGCGCACGCCTCAAGCTTCGCGTCAAATCGGCGAGAGCATTTCTGTCCGGCATCAAAACCCGGGACGGCGTGCACTTGGACGAGCCGAGCGCGCTCCGGCCGAGATTCTGCATCGCTAGCGGGTTAAGTTTCTCGGAACCGGCAAAGCCCCCAAAGGCTCTCGTCTAGGGCACGAGAATAGCTCGTGCCCGACACTTTTGCGCACAGATCGCCGCTACGACTGCCTCACCATCGCATTGGGAGGGTGATCATTCCCAAAAAGATCGGTCGTCTAGCGCGTGAAAGCGTTCTTCGATCCGACCCGTCACCGACGATTTGTTCTTGGCCGCCGGCGTCGCATGATCTCCCCAGTCACATACACGGAGCACCGACATGAAGCCCACGCGCACGATATCATCCTGGTCCCCGATCCTCGTGGACGGCAAAGGCGTCATCCTTGCGGGCCTCGAGCGCTGGGGCGAGGAGCGGACGTCCACGACGATCGCGGAGCTCGACGTCGCCGCGCGGACGGCGGTGACGATCTCCGGCCGGCACTACGAGCTGATCGGCGACCACTCTCCTGAAGCAGCTGTCCGTGCAGCGATCCGCACCTACGCTGTCAACGGAATCAACCCCGCGGAGCACACCTTCGAAGCGCTGACGCTCGAGCAGGCTGCCGAGTGGCTGAGCGCGCAGGCCGAGCTTCCGGTCCTGACCGAGGAAAACCGCTCGGTCGCCGCCGAGTACAGGCAGCACGAAATCTGGTCGGGGCTGTCCCTGCAGAGGCGGGAGTCGCAGCTCTCAATCTCGGAATTCGCGGAGGCGTGCGGACTGCCGGAAGGCGTGGTCGCCATCTTAGCGTCGGGCCCGACGTCTCTGGACGGCGTGGACCTCGACGATGCCGAACGGGCGCTCGCTGAGATGCGAGACCGCAACCCCAACGTCTGGAGCATGTGATGACGGACAGGTTCGAGCTCCACTGGCACTCCCGCAGCGGCCCCGGAGACCTCGCGGGCTTCTGCGGGGTCTACCCGGTCGCCCGGGCGCACCGCGACTACCGGTCAGGTCTCTAGCTGTGGTCGGCGGCGTGGCTGGCGGCATCGACACCGGGGGCGCTGCCGACACCCGTAATGCGGCCATCGCCGCAGCTGAAGCGGTAGCCGGCGGCTGGGCATCAATGTCGGGGCTGCAGGGGAGCACGATCATGAACCTGTGATCAGCGCTGTCGCCTCGGTGGGACGGGCTCCCGTCAACACACTTGGCGCAACGGCATGATTTCCCGAAACTTTTTCTGTTGCGGCCGTCAGTGACCGGCGTCAGGCTTCCATTATCAGCAAGCGATTGGCGCGGGGCTGATGGATACGAGGACAGAAAGATGAACACTACTTTTTCGCAGGACAAGATCGCGGCTCTCATGGGCATCGAGGAACCGACCCACACTTCCGAGTGGATCGTCGCGGCCCACGTCATCGACGGCATGCTTGAGAACAACGATGCCAACCGCTGCGGTTTCGGTGACTGGACGGTGTCGCTGGCGTTGGAAACCTATGCGACCGAGACTTTCCTCGCCAACGAGATCATCGATGCCGACGAAATCAACTGGGAAGCGGTGCAGGCGGCGGTCAAAGAGGCGCTCAAGGTTCTGAACTCTCCCGAGGGCTTTACCCTGATCAACGAGAACGACGGTTACGTCTGGGCATGCGGATCAACGCTGGAGGAAGCCAAGGCTGAACTCAAAAAGGCGACCGGGCATGAGCACCACTTCGTGGAGATCACGCGGCAGCAGTACGAGGATGTCGGTTACAAGTTCCACCAGGGCTACGACTACGACGAGCGGCGCTACACGGAAAACCAGTGCAAGTACCTGGTCGTCCGTGGACCTCTGCCGAAAGGTGGCTGGGAAGCCCACGACGGACACCATGTCGTGCACCTCGGCGAGATTGACAGCTACCAGATGGCAAGCTGGTCGCTGGAACAGGAAGCCGCCTGATGGATGCCGGGATCAACAAGATCAAGAGGGCGCGCGGGCGCCCTCCGACCCCGCCAGCCGACGCAGCCGGCCGCCAGGCAAGATGGGACCATGCGGTGTCCTTCAGCGGCCTCCGGCAGGCGGAGATCGCCGTCATAGTCGGGCGCAGTGCGTCCAGGGTGGCGCACTACGGGTCGACCCGAGGCGCCGTGCCGCCGGAGGCGGCCATCGCCGCTCTCGAGGCGTACTGCCGGGCGAGAGTAGAGCGCGAGGCGGATAGGCTGAGGGCTGCGTGATGGATACATGGATGAAACGGCAAGAAATGCACCGCGAGCATGTTGCGCAGAAGCTGGCGGCGGCGTTGAGCGCTATCGACGAGCTGCGCATGGCGCTCGAGGGCCCAGCCTTGGATCGCGGGATTTCGCCGAAGGTTCTGGACTGTCCGAGCATGGTCGTAAGGACACTGTCGGGCATCCGGAAAGGTGAGGACCTGAACGAGGGCATCGGCCGCATCGAGGCGTATCTGGACAGCCTCTCGGGCCAGCGCGTTCCCTGGCTGACGATCGCGGAGACGTGGCTGGGGGAGACGGCGCCGCGCGATGAGGATGCACCGGCGGCGCCGCGGGGCCGTGAGGGGCTAGGGGCTGCTCTTCTTCTTCTTGATCGTTTCCGCGATTTTCCTCGATGCCTTCGCGGCCTGTAGTCGGCGGTTGCTCTCTTCCCTGAACTCCTGCTCGAAACGATCCCGGGGGTTGAACCGGCTCAAATCCCTAGGCCTTAGTGTATGTCTTCCTTAGGTCGGTTGCGATATCCAGCGCCATTAGCCCGATCTTGGCCCACTGATATTTCCGCTCCTCGAACCATTCGTCGTAATCCGGCGGTCCGGCAATATAGCTCATGGACGAAATCGTCTCCCGGGCCGTGGCGATCTCGTTGGGCAGAGTGAGGATCCGGTCCATGAGAATCGGGCTGATGCTTCTCCAGTCGACGTCCTCGGGCAGAGCCAGTACAGGCTCAAGCTCTTGCGGCACCAACTCGCCATTGCCGTCGTACGAGCCGCGGTCGGTGGAGACCCCAACACACCCCATTACGAATGGATCGAGCAGTGCAGCTACCCTGACCGCAAGGTAGGTCGCGTGCCGGTCGCGCTCCTCCTGCGAATCCTTGCGCGTGGTCAGCCGGTGCCCGACGATGTTTACCAAGATGGTGCCGACCGTCGTCACAAGGGCTGTCAGGCCTACAGTTTCCCAGTCCATCGGTTCTCCTACGCGTCAGCCGCCCGGTAGGATCGATGCCACGTAGTCGCCTAGCCCGAAGTAAAGCATTAACGTGACGATCAGTGCGGTTAGCAAGGGTTGCAGGACGATGGTGCCGACGGTCGATCCTACGAAAGAGGTTGCTGACTGGAGGTGCTCCTGCCGCTTCGAAATCTTAAAGCCATTCTCGGTTCCGGTGGGACAGCACCACCTCATATATTTCGGCCATAGCCGTTGTCCTCGAGTAGGCACGAGCCCAATGCTGGAGACGTAGTGATAGCGCAGAAGGTGCCGCAGGTCGCGTTCCAGCCGGGCACTGAGTTGGTGACCCGTAAAGCGGCCAAGACCGATGAATATGTGCGTCTCCTCCATTTCGGCCATGTCAGACTCGCACGGCGAGATGATGATCGCGATGTTTCCAAACTCCGATCTCGAGTAGACCAAGGAGGCACCCCGTTCGAGGAATGAGTTCCCTTTGAGGTTCGGGAAGGGGGGCTTTCGCTTTCCCAAGGATATCTGGAGCCGATCCTCCTCTTTATCCATGACCATGAAACTGGTGCGGGAGGTGATCGCTTCGAAGCCATTATCCTGCATGGCTTGGAGGATACGCTTCCTGGGCGCGAGCTCCTTGAAGAAAGCGAACTCAATCATGGCATCGCGGCGCAGGCGCTCGGCATTCTTCCAAGGATCATCTTCGTTATCTGATCGTCTCTTCATGTCTCCCCCCAAGCCCGCGTTGATACTACCGATGCGAGCAGCGGGGGCAATATGCGGTGGCGACTGAGGTTAGGTGTTCGACGAGTATGACCGCGATGACTGCTGAGAAGGCAACTGTGAACAGAATACCAGCACGCATGGACATCATTCCTTGCATTTCCGAGTATGCGCCCCGGCCAGGCAGGGTGCGAAATGAAGATTAAGCGGGTGCAGATCAAGAACTGGCGTTCCATCAGGCTGGTGGATTTCTATCCAGAAGACATCTGCATTCTGGTGGGAGCGAATAACGCCGGCAAGACCAACATCCTCAGCGCCATCAACTTCCTGCTGGGCGACCGTTTCCCCATGCCCGCCAACCTAGACGATTCCGACTATTACGGCAGGGACAGGGACAATCACCTCCACATCAGGCTGACGCTGGACCACCCGGAGGTCTCCCGTATCGACTTTGATACCGAAGAGCATTACGCCCTCAGCGCACGGGATCGGCAGGACCGTCTGATCCGACCATTCAGCAATGCCCATCGGGCAGAAGTGGCGTTCGCCTACGTCGACGCCAGCCGCAATTACGAGCGCCAGTTCAGCACATCCCGATGGTCGATCTTCGGCAAGGCCCTTCGCCAGCTGCATCAGAAGTTGAAGGACAGCGGAGAACAGGTGCGTCTCTTGAGGCAGGCCCTCGACAAGGCGCACCAGTTGCTCAGGACCGATGAATACAAGGTCTTCGAAAGGGAACTTCAGGATGCCTTCTCCGCGCAGCTGAAGACGGCCCGATACGACGTCCAGTTCGAGTTCAGGACCATGGAGGAGACGAACCTCTACCGCAGCCTTTATCCCACACTGGTGGAACGTGGCATCGCGCGACATCCGCAGGAGGTCGGTTCCGGCGTCCGGAACGTGCTCGTGCTCGCGCTCTTCCAGGCGTTTGCCAAGTCGTTCCGGGGCGATGCCGTCCTAGGCATCGAGGAGCCGGAGCTTTACCTCCACCCGCACGCTCAGCGCAGCCTCATGCGTTAGTTCGAGGACCTCGCGAAGGCGGGCAACCAGTTGTTCATCTCCACCCACAGCGCACACTTCCTCGATGTCGCGCGCAGTGACCGTATCGTGCTTGTTGAGCGGTGCGAGGACGACGAGGACGAGGTCTGCACCCAAGTCCGCACGACCTCCGGCGAGCAACTCCTGGAAGATCGTCAGCGGCTGCACCCAGGACAGCCGATGTCCGTGAAATCGATGCGCGCATTCATCAGGAATGTGTCCTCTTCGGAGATGACCGAAGCGTACTTCGCCCGTGTCGTCGTCATTGTCGAAGGGCAGTCGGAGCGCGAGGCGCTGCCAATCTATGCCCGGGCCTGTGGGCTCGAATTCGATGCCCACGGCATTTCGGTCGTGTACTCGAACGGAAAGAACACGATCGACACGCTCGCTCAGCTTTATGGCGCGCATGGCATCCGCACATACGTCGTCTTCGACAACGACTCTGCGAAGCCCGGCCCGGCGAAACAGGCGAACCGCACGATGTGCCGGTTGCTGGGAATGCCCGAAGTCGATGTCCCCGCTGCCTGCGTTGCAGCGTCCTACGCCGTCATCGAGCAGGACTGGGAAGAGCAGTCGAGCATCGGCCTCGATGCCGTCAAGCCGGGCCTTTATGCCGAACTGGCTGCCGAGGCGCGCAGTGTCCTCGGCCTTTCCACCGATCCGGGCCGGAGCAAGCCCTTGGTCGCGCGATACGTCGCGGATGCCCTGGTCCAGCGGGAAGGCAAGGTCCCAAAGTTCGCCGAGGACATCGTGGACGCTATCCGCAAGCTCCTGCCTGACGACCCCGGGCCGAACGGCGCGCCTGATGGACCGCCCGACCCGAATCCCTTAGGCGGTGAGGGCGACCCGTTCAGCTGACCCCTGTCGCCAACTTCCGGCGTAGCTTCCCCATCCGGTAACGCCGATGGTCGGGCTATGACGAAGCTGGTAACGAGCTTCGACGCGCTGGCATTCGAGGAGCAGGCGGACCGGCTGCATGCCGACCTCCGCCGCGCCCAGTTGCGCGTCCTCAACCGCGCCGCGGGGCGGGTCCTTGAGGGCTTCCAGCTTTCGATGGAAGACCACCTCGACGCCTTGAAAAGCAGAAGACTGTCGAAGGACTCGTCCTCGAGCGCGCCCGGCCGTCCGCGGCTCCAACGGCGACGATATCCCAGCGTCCGCGCGGTGGACATCGCCGCCATCAGGCGCGGCGACCACGAGCTCTACGGGCTGTCGAGATTGATCGCCATCGCCGAGACCATGGGCCTCGGTTTCTCGCTGGAGCTGGCAGCATGACGAATCCTTCACCCCAGCCCGTCCGTCCGGCGCCCCGGTCATCCGTGACATCGAAGGAGGCCAAGGCATCGAGGACGTTCTCGAAGACGCACGTCGTCGGCAACCTCGCCGTCATGGCCGCCATGGCAGCCTACGGCCTCTGGTCCCGCAATCCGGACACCGCCAGCCTGCTCACCGAATACGGGATGTGGTCGTTCGCGGGCATCGCGATGTACATGACCATCGGCTACGCGACCACCGTTTGAGCAAAGGCGCACCGTCGCTGGTCGACCTGGTCACGCTCGTCGTCACGCGCGGTCGCGGAACCGGCGGCGGCGACCGGGGGAGGCCGGGATGACCGCGTTACTCGGTGTCCTCCTCCATCCGCGGGTCCTTGCCAAGGCGGGCGTGCTCGCCGTCATCTGGCTCGGGTGGTCGCACTACACCGGGCTGCGCGACGACCTCGCCGCCGCCCGCCAAGGACTCGCGACCGCCGTCATCGAACGGGACAAGGCACTAGACCTCGCCGACCAGAACCGCGCCGCCTTCGAACGCGAGCAGGAAGCCAAGCGCGCGGCGGTGTTCGCTCTGGTGCATATGACGAACTGGAATCGGCCCGCAACACGGCACGCGAGGACGACGCGATCATCGGGGCTCCAGACGGCGACGACGGCGAAGTCGCACCCGCCCTTGAGGACTTCCTCAATCGCCGGTTCGGAGGCTGAGATGACGATGACGAGTCCCTGGCCCGTCTGCATGCGCGCCCTGGTCGCGATGGGCGCCGTCCTCGCGCTCGCTCTGCTCGCCGGATGCGCAACGCCGAAGGAACGCGTCGTCGAAAAGGTCGTTCCGCAGCGGGTGGAGATCCCGGCGAGCCTGTTGGCCTGCGCGCCCGAGCCCGTCATCCGGCAGGCGCTGAAATCGCAACGGGAGGTCGCGCTGTTCGTCAACCGGCTGGCCGAAGCCGGGGCCGACTGCCGGACCAAGCTCGCGGCCGTCCGGCGCATCGTCGACAGCCAGTAAAAAGGGGGCCGGATGGCCCCCAGATTTCATGCTCGCGGTGTCGGCCTCGGCGGCGGGCGGCGCAACGGACGCGCAGCGGGAACCACCGGCTGCAGCCCGCCGAGCTTGGCCTCGATCTCGGCCCGCAGGCGGTCGTCCTCCGGCGACCCCGGGGCTGCCCATCCCTCCGGCGGCGGGCCCTCCGGCTGCGGGAAAAGAAAGCGGGGCTTCGGTTCGCGGGTGTAGCCGGCGCCGCTCGATGACACGCGGTAGCGCACCCAGATACCAAGGGACGGCTTCTCGACGCCACGGTCGGTCGGGTCCGAGGTGAGGGCGGGTTTAGGCTGCGGCTTCATATCGGTCCTCCTCTGCCATCTCGGCCTTGATGTGTTCGGCCAGCAGCTTTTGCCCGATGAACTGCATGCACGGAACGGCCATGGAATTTCCGATGGCGCCGTATCTTGGGCCGGGGGCGGCTGCGGCACCCCGGTATTCGACGTCGGTCCATCCATCCGGGAATCCCATCAGGCGCTCGCACTCGACGGGGGTCAGCCGCCGGACGATGTACTTGCGCTCCAGTGTGGAGTCGCGGCCGGGCTTCTGCACGATGCAGAAGTCGCCTTCGTTCGCCTGGCCTGAGGCGCGGTTTAACCCGGCACCTGAGGCACAGAGCGTGCCGACGACCTGCGGGTGGACGACGAGGTCGTGGTCGTAGCCGGCGCTGCTGTTGGACCTCAGCGTCGATGCCACCCCGCTCGCGGCGTACCTGTCGATAGCCTGCCTGTCGAAGAGTTGCGCGACGAACGGCGTCCTGCTCAATCCTGATTCCGCCGCCTTTAGAGTCGGGACCACCGTCTCGGATGCGCCTATGCTTGCGGCATCTGCTCCCTGTCCGCCGATGTAGGCGATCGCTCGCCCAGCGCTATGGCCTCCAGCAGTGCCTCTTCCAGCATTTCCGGAATGGCCGAGTTCCCCGTGCGCGCCTCGCGCTTCTTCCCCCTCGTCAGGACCCCCGCCGCGTGGTCCGCGCTCGCCCAGAATTTCGAGGGGACACGGTCCGGAGGCTCCAAGAACTCCGACAAGGAACACTCTTTTCCGACGAGCGGCGAGACCCCAATGTTGCGCGTCGAGCGTCCGCCAGGCGAAAGCTCCGACTGGAGAAAGCACGTGACCTGAATTGGTCCATCGGGGCTTCTTCCTTCGGGTCCACTTGGCCGCTGGAGGGAGTAGAGGACCGACTGCTCTTCCGTCCACTGATGCCAGTCCGGCCAAAAAGTGGCCGAAGGGGTTTCCTGAGGTGCTGAAGATTCCATGCACGTTTTCCCAAATGATGTAGCGCAGCCCATTGATGCGGCGCATTCGGTGTATGAGCCTGACGAACGCCAGCGTCAGCATTCCGCGCGGGTCCATCAACCCGCCTCGCAGACCGGCTACGGAGAAGCCCTGGCAAGGCGATCCACACTCGGCAACGTCGACGGGGCCGATCTCCCGCAGATCGTCGTCCGTGATCGAAAGCATGTCTCCCAGGTTCAAGATGCGGCCGCCCTTGATCGACTTGTAATCCGACCTCTTGAACCCCTCCGGCAGATGCCGCGGAGCGGTCGCGCCGCAACGCTCGGCGAGGACATGGCACCCGAACGGATCGACTTCGGAGAACGCCACGAACTGGAAGCCAAGGGGTTTCCAGGCGACGCTGGCAGCCGAGATGCCGGAGCAGAACGAAATGACGCGCAGGGGCCTAGGCCGCATCGGACCACTCCTCGCCGAGATACGACCGCACCTCTGCGAGGTACCTCTCAGCCTCGCCCATCGCCGCCCGTCGCAGCCTCAACAGCCGCTCCTCCGGGATGACCCGGTACTGCAGCGTGGTCGGCCCGGCGCCGTATGCTATCGCAGTCGACTCCGACACCCCCATGGCACTCGCGATCCTCGCGGCCGGCCATCCGGCACGCCGCAGGAAGTCGCGCAGAGCGCGGTACGCCTTCCGTCGTTCTTCTTGATTTTGTTCCATGTGCGCTCCCCGTTGCACGACTACCTTCCCATCCGTTTCCGAGTGATGAAGCGCTTCCCCAGAAGCGACGGTTTGGCTACCGCGACCGGGGTGCCCCCGGTTTCGACCCCAGCCACGGGGCCATCGTCAGGCGGCTTGGCTCGCGCGGTAGATCTCAAAGGCGTCCGCGACTGCCGCAACGGGTTTGCGACGTGCATACTCCACGGCGATCTCGCCATCTTCGGGAGAGCCCGGTTCCACAGAGACCTCGAGGTCCACTTCGGCCCCGTCGGCCAGGACAGTGTAACTGTCGTGCCCGAAGCGGATTTCCGCCGCCTCGACCCCGTAGAAAAGCCTTCCCTCGTCCGACATCCAGACGACGATGTCGCCGTCATCGTGACGCTCGATCTGTGCGATGAGTTTGCCGTTGATTTCCATGTCCGTTTCCTCCTCGTCAGGCCACCACGATGGCGCCCGTGAGAAGAATGGTGTGCTGTCGGCGGACACCGTACAAGCACAATTTTCAAGAAAAGCGCACGCCGTCTCGTGTCAACAATTCAGCCTTCCAGAAACGGTCGCCCGTCAACGAAATTTCGTCGAAGACCAGATGCCACTTTGATCTTGCAATCCGCCGGCGGAACCTTCCGTGAAACGCCATGGAGCGTGTCAACAATTACGGGAGGGTCAGATGAGGTGGATTTCGGAAATCGCGGGCGCCGTCGCTACTGTGATCCGAGCGGCTTGGGGAGTCCTTCAGGAAGCGCGCAACGGGCTGGCGCGGCTGATGGGCAACGGCAAGCCGCAGATGCCCGACGCATACGTGCCGGAGACTGGGGTCGAGGACGTCCTCGATGAATTCGGGGAGAGGTTTTCACGCGTGAAAGCAATATCGAGCGAGGCGGCCAGCGACGTCGGCCATGCCGTCCATCAATATGCGTCGGCGCCCGATCCGCTCGTGCGCTGCGCAGTCGACCTGACACAGCTCGATGCCATGCAGATGGACTGGCTGCTGTCGCTGTCGGATGACGGCCTCGAGAAGTTGGCGAAGGTCGGCCCGCGCAGGTGCGACGCGCTGGCACGGGGACGGCAGGCGGGAGTCGTCGGCTTCCCTATGCCGGGACGGCAGCTGGAGGCATCAGTGAAGCCAGCGGAGCGGGTCACCGCTGACTACGACGCGATCCCCAGCTTCGCTTTCGGACGTCTCCAAGGCGTCTAGGGCCCGCATCGCCATAGCGATCTCACAAGCCTGCGCCTCCGCACGCATCCGGCGGGCAGCTGCGTCCATCAGGGCGCGGTTGCCCAGACGTCTCGCGAGCAGCTCCGTGCGGCGCAGCCATTCCGCGTCGCCGCCGCCGGCCGCCGGATACATTTCCCGGACGGCCAGCTCCAGCATCGGATCTTCCTGACAGGCCCAGCGCAAGTTCGGATTCAGCAGGGGATCATGGGTGTCGTCACTGTCGTCGCTCATGCCGCTGCCCTCCGTTGGCGGTCGATGTAAGCCTGCCGCTGAAGAAGCGCGTCCTCGAGCCGCTGTGCCCGAGCTTCCGAGTCGGCGAGACGGCGGGCGAGGCTACGGGCCAAGGCGGCCAGCTGCGCACGGTTGAGCCGCTCGGCATGGAGGTTGGCAGCTTCCTGCGCATCGACGCGGGCTTGATGTCCGGCACGGACCCGGTCCATGGCCTGAGCGTGGCCGGTCCAGAGCACGGCACCGACACCGATGCCCAGCGCGGTCGCCTGAAGGCCAACATTCACTCCGACGTCTTTGCTCATTGCGTGTCTCCTCGTTCAAGGGACACCCTAATTGGCAGGATCCAGGAAAGATCTAAAGCCCTCGGGGAAATCTTTCACGCGTTAAAGCCATCTGCGATGGATGACTTGACGCCGTTCGAATGGCATCCCATTCAACTCCGACGCGTCGAGCTCGACCGGGGATGGCATCCTCGGGCAGCCGAAAGGCCGTGAGAGAGCAGTCCATGTGGCTGGTGCAGGTTGGACTCCTGCGACGCGAGGTCGGCCGAACGAGGTGACCGGCTCCGGACGGTGCATGCCGTCCGGAGTTTGTCCGCTCGATGTCAGGAGCATCACTCCAGTCCGAAGCGTGTTCTTGATTTGTTCTCATGTCTGCGGTAGGTACCGGCCATGACACATGATCCAGATGTCCACCTCACCCTGCGCTGGTGCCACACTTGGCCGTCCGGCGGAGCCGACTATGTCGCCGCTGATCCGGAAAGCGGATACGAGGGAAGCGTCGGGCGGATCATGCTCGACGAGAAATCGCCGGTCGCGGACATCTGGAGCTGGTCGATGACGGCAACGTGGCCGGGCATGGCCGCCGACGGGCCCATCGAGGGCATCGAAGGATCGGCCAAGGCCGCAGCGCGTCAGGTCGAGGCCGCCTGGGAACGGGTCCGCGCCGGAACCTGGTACGACCGCCGCGTGCAGCCCGCCGTGATCGCGGAGGCGCCGCCGGTCAATGCCTATGCGGCGGCGAAGGGGCGGTGAGCGAAACCTGTGGGTATGGCAGCAGTCGCAGCTCCCGCGGTTGAACCCACGTGAACATCCCATAAACTTCTCCGCGGTCTGATGTGCTATGCAACGGCCGCAGATTCGGAGTGAGCATGCCAGCGTTCTATGAGTTCTTTGCAGGTGGCGGCATGGCGCGCGCGGGCCTCGGGCCCGAGTGGCAGTGTCTCTTCGCGAACGATTTCGATTTCAAGAAGGCCGCCGCATACCAAGCTAACTGGGGTGCCGAGGGTCTCCACGTCGGGGACGTACGGATGATCACGTCCGGGTCCCTGCCGGGCCAGGCCGACCTCGCATGGGGCTCGTTCCCGTGTCAGGACCTCAGCCTTGCCGGAGGGGGCGCGGGGCTGCGCGGCGAGCGCAGCGGCACCTTCTATCCTTTCTGGGACATCATGCACGGCCTGATCGCGGACGGCCGCGGCCCGAAGATCATCGCCCTCGAGAACGTCAACGGCACGCTGACCAGCCACGGTGGCACCGACTTCGTCGCGATCGCCGAAACCTTCGCCGCCGCCGGCTACCGCTATGGCGCGCTGATCATCGACGCCAAGGCCTTCCTGCCGCAGTCGCGTCCCCGCCTGTTCGTCATCGGCGTCCGCAGGGACATTGAGATCGACCCGTCCATGGTGGCGCCCGAGGCTGTCGAGCCGTTCCATACGCGCGGCCTGCAGAACGCGGTCGCCCGTATCCCCGAGGCAGCCCGTCAGCGATGGCTCTGGTGGAACATGCCGTCACCCCCGCTCCGCAACTCCTGCTTAGCCGACCTCGTCGAAGAGGCGCCTGACAGCGTCGAGTGGCATACGCCCGCCCAGACCGCCCGCCTGATTTCCCAGATGTCCCCGGTCAACCTTGCCAAGCTCGAGGCCGCCAAGCGGGCAGGACGCCGGATGGTCGGCACTGTCTACAAGCGGACCCGCCCTCAAGCTGAAGGCGGCAAGGCCGTCCGCGCCGAAGTCCGGTTTGACGACATCGCAGGCTGCCTGAGGACGCCCACCGGCGGATCGTCGCGGCAGACCATCCTCGTCGTCGACGGCCCGGTCGTGCGGTCCCGCCTGATCAGCTCGCGGGAGACCGCGAGGCTGATGGGTCTTCCAGACGACTACCGCCTGCCGCGGTCCTACAACGAGGCCTACCACCTGACCGGGGACGGGGTGGCGGTTCCTGCAGTGCGTTGGCTCGCGCAGCACCTCTTCGAACCGGTCCTCAGCTCAGTCGGGGGACGGGATGTCGAACGGGAACGCGGACAGCACAAGGCAGCCACCGCTCGAAACGGACGAGCTGCGTAAGGCCATCCGGGCCTTCTTCCGCGAGACGGAATACGACGATCCCTCCGGCACGAGGCGGCCGGTTGGCAGCTACCGCTGGGGCGTGTACGCCTTCTATGACTATGACGGCGAGCCGATCTACGTCGGCCAGACGAAGGAGAAGCTGTCCGGCCGTGTCGGCAGGCACCTGACGAACCAGCGCACCGATGCCGTCGCAATGTCCGTCCTGGACCCGTTCGAGGTCGCCGAGATCGAGGCATGGCCGCTGCCGGAATACGAGGACGTCGGAAGCAAGCACCCGCGGTTCCGGGAAGCCAACGCTCACCTCAACGCCCTCGAGCACCTCGTCTTCACCCGGCTGCGCGCCGAGAGCAAATTCCAGGCTATCCTCAACGAGAAGGACCCGCCGGCACCCACCGTCGAGATCGCGGAGCCGGTGTCGGTCCGCGGGACCATCGTCTCCGACAGGATCAGGGAGCTGCGCGGGCATCCGGACACGCGTCTCGCGCGCCGGGCTCTCATCGTCTCAAAGCTCTCCCAGGTCATCTCCGAGCGGGAGGTCAAGATGGGCCTTCGCCGGGTCCTCGTCACACAGACCAAGCGCCTGAACTGGCTGGCCGAGAGGCGCTTCGAAAACCTCGGCGGCGAGCAGCTGGTCGAGGAGGGAGCGGAGGACGACGACGAGGGCACGTCGGCCGAGTGACATTCTGAATGAAGAGGTCAGCCTCTAAATTCTTTGTCGAGCTGCGCCGAGCCGCTCCCTGACCATATCCACTCCCTGGTAGCATCAAGAATCCGTGCAAGTCCTGGAGCCTGCCGGCCATGCAACGCGCACTCCCAAACGGTCAGGTGCCGCCATCCTGCAGCCTCAACCGCCGCGGCGTTCCGCGTGTCTCGCTCCCGCGTCCGGGCGATCTTTGGGTGCCAGTAGCCCTCGTTCGACGAGGGCAGCTTCGCGGCCCCGCAGTCATGGCCGTGCCAATAGCAACCGTGGACCCAAATCACGGCCCGGTGCTTCGTCAGCACGATGTCAGGCCGGCCGGGAAAGCGGTTCGAGTGTAGGGAGTACCTGAAGCCTAGCGAGTGCAGCCCGCGACGGATCGCGAGCTCGAGAGACGTGTCCTTGCCCTTGACGGCGGACATGATGCGGGAACGGACTTCAGGAGAAACGGTGTCGGCCATGCCGTCGATATAGTGTCTAGGGCATCGCGTGTCAGGTGGGCTGCAAATCAGCGATAGCCGCCTGGTGTAAGCCGACCTGCCACCATCGTTTTCGTGGCGGTTTTCGTGGCGGTAAGGGACAACCAACCGGGCAACCCCTTGGAAAGCATGGTGGGCGATGACGGGCTCGAACCGCCGACATCTTCGGTGTAAACGAAGCGCTCTACCAACTGAGCTAATCGCCCTCACGAGGTTGGAGATTTAGGCGGTCGGGGCCGAGCGCGCAAGGCCGAATTGGCATCGGGCCGGGCTTCCGCAGCGTCGCGCCGGATCGCTGGCGAAATAACGTTCCGGCCGGCTTCGGGCGCTTGACACCTCCGGTCGAACCGCTTAATTCACCCACCAACGCGGGCCGCACGAAACGTGCCGCAAGCGCCAAGCGCGGGTGTAGCTCAGTCGGTTAGAGTGCCGGCCTGTCACGCCGGAGGTCGCGGGTTCGAGCCCCGTCACTCGCGCCATTTTCTCAAAGGCTTTGAGCAATTCGCTGTCGTAAAGCTTCAACCCGGTCCTCGGCCGGGTTTCGATTTCCCATTTCTATTGCTGTTCTTCCCCGGTCGGCTCGACCTGCGGCGCGATCTCGTCCGTCGCCTCGGGCTCCGGCTCGCGCGCCTGTTGCGTCAGGAGCAGCAGCACGAGGGCGATTCCCGCCAGGAGCTTCCAGAATCCTGCCGCCAGCCGCTTTCCCGGATCGTTGATCATGGTGCGACTGTCCCGCGCCGGTCGCCGTCATGCAAGGCTGAAACGAAAAAGGCCGGGCTTTTGACCCGACCTTCCAACATCTCGACGGCGGTGCCAGTACATCCGTGGTCACCAGCCGGAGACGATCTCTCGTAACACCATAGATGGGAATCGATTCCCCATCCTGCAAGGGGTCATCCGCGCGGGCGTCGCCGCTCGCGGCGGTTTCCGTCGCCGCCGCTTTGCGAAGCCAGCTTGTTGCGCATCGGCCCGATCCGCGCCTCGATCGTCTCGACGCTCGGGCGCTCGCCCTTGTTGTGCGCATCGAGCGCCGCGCGCATCGCCGCCAGATGGCCGAATGAGGTGCCGCAGCAGCCGCCGACGATCCGCGCCCCGCCATCGACCGCCAGCCGCGCATAGTCGGCCATCAGTTCGGGCGTGCCCGAATAGTGGATCTCCGAACCGCGGAACTCCGGGATGCCGCAATTGCCCTTGACGATGATCGTCGCGTCCAGCCGCGCCGCGCTCATGTCGAGGAGCGAGGCGAGGATGTCGGACGCGCCGACGCCGCAATTGGCGCCGACCGCGACGGGATGCTGCGAAAGCTGGTCGCCGACCTCGTGGATCGCGTCCGGCGCCAGCCCCATCATGGTGCGCCCGGCGGTGTCGAATGAGCCGGTATAGGTGTAGGGCAGGCCGACCTTGATCGCCGCCTCCGCCGCGGCCTTGATTTCGTCGGGCGCGGACATGGTCTCGATCCACGCGACCTCGGCGCCGCCGGCTTTCAGCCCCTCGATCTGCTCGACGAAGGCGGCGACGGCCTCGTCATAGGTCATCGCGCCGAGCGGCACGAGCAATTCGCCCGTCGGCCCGACCGAGCCCGCGACGATCACGCGCCGCCCCGCCTTGTCGGCAACGCTGCGCGCGATCTCGGCCGCCTTGCGGTTGATCTCGTGCACCCGGTCCTGCGCATGATGCAGCTTCAGCCGGTGCCGCGTGCCGCCGAAGGAATTGGTGAGGATGATGTCGGCGCCCGCATCGACGAAGCCCTCATGCAGCGCCTCAATCTTCTCCGGCGCGGTCTCGTTCCAGAGTTCCGGCGCCTCGCCGGCCTCCAGCCCCATCGCGAAGAGATTGGTGCCGGTGGCGCCATCGGCGAGAAGCACGCCCTTCTCAGTGATCAGGGCGTCGATCGGATTGTCCATGAAAGGTCTCGATTGCTGTTTCCCGAACATATAAAGAAATCCTTATATCCGGTCAATCGATCGGATCGTCCGCGAGCTGCCTGCAATAGGCGGCGGCTTCGTGGGCGTTGATCTCCGCAGCGCGGATGAGATTGTCGAAATGCCGCGTCAGCGTGCGCACGGGCGTCACCGCGTTCAGCACCAGATACATTTCGCCGACATAGATCGCCGCGCGGATCTGCCCGAAGATCGTGTAGGGGATCGAATAGCGCTGGCGCCCGTCATAAAGGTAGAGCCGGAAGCTCGGATAGAGATCATCGATCAGCCGCGCCATATGCGAAAGCTGTTCGCGCCGCTCCGCCTCAGGAAGCCCGCTCCACACGCCATTTCCCTTTGCGAAGATCTCCAGCATGTGCCTCGGCATGCAAACCTCCATGTCGGTCTCCGGCCGCCGGTTGTAGTCGATCCGGTAGTCCTTCTCGTCGATCTGGCTCTCGCGGTTCTTGCGCGTGATCCCTGCCTCGTAGTCGATGACGGCGTCGGTGCGCAAAAGGTCGGGAATTCCCGCCGGCACGTAGCGGATCTTCGTCCCCGCCGCCTCGGCGTGCCAGGCGGCGAGCAGCGTGCGGTCGAAACTGCCTGTCCCTTCCTCGATCTCGAGGCTCTCGCGGATTTCCGAGGCGAGGCCCTCGTCCTGGCTGATGCCGAGCAGCCAGTCGAGCGAGACATTGTAGGTCGCGGCCATGTTGAGCAGCGTTTCCGCGCGCGGCAATCGCGTCGATTGCCCCGATAGAAGCTGCGACAGCGCCGAGCGGTCGATGCCGACGCTGGCGGCGAAGGCCGATTGGTTCTGGCCGCTGCGGGCCAGCATCAGTTTCAGCCGCTCGCGGAAGAGTTGGGAGAGATCGCGCTTGTCCATGTCGTAGCATAGCGCGAATGTTGACCAAACAAAACATCTGCCGCACTCGGGTTTCACTCTCAACGAAATATGCGCAAAGTCACATTGGTGTGAGCCTCATTTGATGTCAGCATCATGTCAGCAGGATCGGGGGATTCGGCGATTCGGACTTGGGGCGAGACATGGACAAGCGACGAAACCAGCAACACGCGCCGGTACCGCGCGCGCGACCCGTCTTCAGCGCCGTCGAATGGCCGACGGTCGCGCTCGTCGCCGGTTGCTACGGCGCCTGGTTAGCGGCCGGCACGATCGGCTGGGCCGTCTCGCCCTGGCTCGCGGTGGCCGTCCTCACCATCGCGATCGCCCTCCAGTCCTCGCTGATGCACGAGGCCGCCCACGGCCATCCGACCCGCAACGGCCTCGTCAACGAATTCCTGGTCGGCCTGCCGATCGGCCTCATCTATCCCTATCGACGCTTCAAGAAGCTGCATTTGTGCCACCACGCCGACGAGCGGCTGACCGACCCGTTCGACGATCCGGAAAGTTGCTACCAGGCGTTCTGGAAGCATGAGACGCTGCCGGGCTGGCTGCGCGCGCTCCTCTCGTTCAACAACACCATGGTCGGCCGCTTCCTCATCGGCCCCGCCTTGTCGAACGTCGCGTTTCTCGCGTCCGATTTGAAGCTGCTGCGCGCCGGCGACGTCGGCGTTCAGCGCGCCTGGCGCCATCACCTCGTCGGCCTCGCCGTCCTGGCGCCGATCCTCGTCTTCGCGTTCCAGATGCCGCTCTGGCTCTATCTCGTGCCCGTCTATCTCGGCCAGTCGCTGATCGCGATCCGCACCTTCGCCGAGCATCAGTGGTCGGAACGGCCGGACGGGCGCACCATCATCGTCGAGCGCTCGCCGCTGGCGCTGCTCTTCCTCAACAACAACCTCCATCTCGTCCACCACAAGCAGCCGACCGTGCCGTGGTACGAACTCCCGCGCCTCTTCCGCGCCCGGCGCGAGGAATGGGTGCGGATGAATGGCGGCTACGTCTTCCCGAACTATCTGGCGCTCTTCCGCGCCTTCGCGCTGAAATCCAAGGAGCCGATCGTCCACCCCGTACTGCGCCGCCAACCCGAACAGGGCAGGGCATTCCGTCCGCGCATCCGCGCCCGCTCGGTCCATGGCCTAGGCTCCGCGCCGGTCCCGGCCGAACCGTCGACCGAGTAGGGGCTTGCATCCCGCCTTCGCGGCATCCGATAAGCTCTCATGACCCATCCGATCGCCGCCCTTCCCATGTATGACTGGCCGGAAGTCCGCACGGAAACGAACGCCCAATGGGCCCGCATCCGTGACGCCCTGCGCACCGCCGGCATCGACGCGCCCGAGAAGCTGACCCGCGAGACCGGCGACCTCTACGACTTCTGGCGCCGCCCCGACATCCTCTTCGCCCAGACCTGCTGGGGCCCGATGGGGGATGGCCTCGCCGAGCACGTCCATGTCATCGGCCAGCCAGACTATTCGGATGTCGAAGGTGGGGAGGGGCAGCTTTATCGCAGCGTCGTGGTGATGCGCGCGGACAACCTTACTGACGACTCGCGCCCCGTCGCGCCCCCCTCTGTCCTGCCGGACATCTCCCCCGCAGGTGGGGAGATCAAGCACGTCATCGACTCGGCAATTGCGGACAGGACGATGACGAGACTGATCTCCCCCCTTGCGGGGGAGATGTCCGGCAGGACAGAGGGGGGCAACATAGGGGAGCTACCTTCGCCAACCCTCGAGAACCTCATCCGCAACAAACGCCTCGCCTACAACGTCCCCGACTCCATGTCCGGCTACCTCGCCCTCGAGTTAGACCTCGGCTCCCTCGACCTCTTCTCCGAACACATCCCCACCGGCGGCCACCGCGCCTCGATCCGCGCCGTCGCCGCGGGCCGCGCCGACGTCTGCGCCATCGACTGCCGGTCCTGGGCGCTCGCGCAACTCCACGAACCGGCCGCGGCAAACCTCGTGCCCGTCGGCTGGACGACCCCGCGCAAGGGCCTGCCCTACATCACCAGCCGCCGGACGCCGCCCGAAACCGTGGCCATGATGCGCGCTGCCCTGATGGATGCCGGCCTGATCGTCGCCTGATCAGCCCCGCATCTTCTCGCCCGACGGATCGAACGGCGGCTCGATCGCGATTCGTGCCGGGCGCCGATGCCCGAGGATTTCGATCTCGAACATCCCTTCGCTCGCATCCTCCGAAAGCGCCGCAGGTACGTAGCCCTGCGCCATCGACTTCTCGACGAAATGCGCGTAGCCGCCCGACGTCACCCAGCCGACTACCGACCATTCGCCGTCATGAATCCCGCGCACCGCCGAGGAATCGGTCGCCGCCTGCGATCCACGCACGTCCTTGCCGTCGGCATCGAAGCGCGGCGCGCCATAGCCGTGTGGCTCGCCGACCGTGCGGAAATCCTGCCCGTTCACCTTCGCCCAGATCGGCTCGTCGCCCATCACGTCGGCATCGAGCGCATCGACCGTGAACGACACGCGCCGCAGTTTCGACCCTTCGGCCTGCTCCTTCGCCGCCGCCTCTCGGCCGATGAAATCGTTCTTCTCCAGCTTGATGAAGCGATCCATCGCCCCTTCGAACGGCCCGTAGATCGGCCGCAACTCGCGGAACCAGGTCGGGAAGTTCTTTTCGAGCCGCATCGACAACAGCGCCCTCATGCCGAAATCGACGATGCCGAACTCCGCGCCATCACGCTTGATCGCCTCGTAGACGAGCCGCTGATAGGCCGGCTCCATCCAGATTTCGTAGCCGAGATCACCCGTATAGGAGATGCGGTTGACCATGCACGGCGCGCCGGCCACCGCCATCTCGCGGAAATCCATGAACCTGAACGCCGCGTTCGACACGTCGACATCGACCAGCTTTTGCAAAAGATCGCGCGAGCGCGGCCCGGCGATCGAGAGCCCCACCAGCGTCTGGTCGAAGCGGATGATCCGCACAGAGCGATCCTTCGGCAGATGCTTTTCGAACCAGCGCATGTGGTATTTCTGCGCCGCCGACGAGCCCCAGACAATGAAGCGGTCGTCATCCGCCTTGGCAATGGTGAAATCGCCAATCAGCTTGCCGAACTCGTTCAGCATCGGCGTCAACACGATGCGCCCTGTCTTCGGCATCCGGTTGGTCATCAGCCGGTTGAGGAACTCCTCCGCCCCGGTCCCGGCCACTTCGTACTTCGCGAAATTGGCGATTTCCGTCACGCCGACGCGTTCGCGCGTTGCGCGAACTTCCGCCCCGATATGCTCGAAATCGTTGGATCGGTGGAAGGACACGACATCTTTCGGCTCGGTGCCCTTCGGCGCGAACCAGAGCGGTGTCTCCAGCCCCCACGAATCGCCCATGACGGCATTGTTGTCGCGCACCATGACGTCGTAGAGCGGCGTCGTCTGCGCGGGTCGCGCGGCCGGCAGTTCCTCGTTCGGGAACCGGATCGAGAAGCGCCGCGAATAGTTCTCGCGCACCTTCGCATTGGTGTAGCGCAGGCTCGCCCATTCGCCGAAGCGCGCGACGTCCATGCCCCAGACGTCGAAGCCCGGATCGCCGTTGACCATCCAGTTGGAGAGCGCCAGCCCGACGCCGCCGCCCTGGCTGAACCCGGCCATGACCGCGCACGCGCACCAGAAATTCGTCAGCCCCTGGACCGGCCCGACGAGCGGGTTTCCGTCCGGCGCGAAGGTGAAGGGGCCGTTGATGATCTGCTTGATGCCGGCCTTCTCGATGCCGGGAAAATGCTTGAATCCGATCTCCAGCGACGGTGCGATGCGGTCAAGGTCCGGCTGCAGCAGTTCATGCCCGAAATCCCAGGGCGTGTTGACCGGCGACCACGGCTTGCACGCCTTCTCGTAGGTGCCGAGCAGCACGCCGTTGCGCTCCTGCCGCGTGTAGATCTCGCCCTTGAAGTCGAGCACGCCGACCATCTCGCGGCCGGTCCTGGCGTTGAACTCCTCGACCTCCGGCATCGGCTCGGTCAACAGATACATGTGCTCCATGGCGAGAAGCGGCAGCTCGACGCCCACCATGCGTCCAACCTCGCGCGCCCAGAGCCCTCCGCAATTGACGACATGCTCGGCCTTCACCGTGCCGTTCTTGGTCACCACGTTCCAGGTGCCGTCGGCCTCCTGCGTCAGCTCGATCACCGGGTTGCGCAGCACGATCTCCGCCCCGAGCGTCTTCGCCGCCTTGGCATAGGCGTGCGTTGTGCCCGACGGGTCGAGATGCCCCTCGACCGGGTCCCACATCGCGCCGACGAAATTCGTCTCGTCCATCAGCGGAAACATCGCCTTGGCTTCCGACGGCGTGATGAGCTCTGTGTCCATGCCGAGATAGCGGCCCTTGGCGTGCGCCAGCCGCAGGAAATCCATGCGCTCCGGCGTATCCGCCAGCATTACGCCACCGGTCAGGTGCAGCGAGCAGGACTGGCCGGAAATCTCCTCCAGCTCCTTGTAGAGCTGCACCGTATAGGCCTGCAGCTTGGCGACGTTCGGATCGCCGTTCAGCGTATGAAACCCGCCCGCCGCATGCCACGAGGAACCGGACGTCAACTCCGACCGCTCGATCAGCATCACATCCGTCCACCCGGCCTTTGCCAGATGGTAAAGCACCGAACACCCGACGACGCCCCCGCCGATCACAACCGCTTTTGCATGGGAATTCATGTGGATATGCCTGTCTTCGGAATCAGAATGTCATGTTCGGACGATGATACTAGAAATCCGTCGGTGCGCCGCCCTCGGCGATCCGCCGCTCGACGAAATCATTGACCGCCTCTTCGACCGCCGGGTCGATCGCCGGCTTTTCCCACGCCGCGAGCCGTTCCTTCCACACCCGGTTGGCCTTCTCGACCGCCGTCGGGCTGCCCGCCAGTTGCCAACTTTCGAAGTTGCGCCAGTCCGACAGGATCGGCGAATAGAACGCGTTCTTGTAGCGGTCCTGCGTGTGCTGCGTGCCGAAGAAATGCCCGCCGGGACCGACCTCGCGGATGGCGTCGACCGCCAGCGCATCGTCCGAAAGATCGAGCGGCGTCAGGAACTCGGCCACCATCTGCAACAGGTCGATGTCGAGGATCATCTTCTCGTAGGAACAGCGCAGCCCGCCTTCGAGCCACCCCGCCGAATGCAGCATGAAGTTCGCGCCCGCCTGCACCGCGCCCCAAAGCGAGAACACACTCTCATAGGCCGCCTGCGCGTCGACGGCATTGGCTGCGCAGACATTCGATGTCCGGTAGGGAATGCCGTAGCGCCGCGCGAGCTGGCCGCCGACGAGCTGCGCCTTCATGTATTCCGGCGTGCCGAAAGCAGGCGCGCCCGACTTCATGTCGACATTGGAGGTGAACCCGCCGTAGCCGACCGGCGCGCCTTTCCTCACCATCTGCGCGAACGCGATGGCCGACAGCGCCTCGGCGTTCTGCTGGACGAGCGCGCCTGCGATCGTCACCGGCGCCATCGCACCCGATAACGTGAAGGGCGTGACGATCACGATCTGCCCGCGGCTCGCCATCTGGATGATGCCTTCCATCATCGGAATGTCGAGTTTCAGCGGTGAGTTGGTGTTGATGATCGTATAGACCGACGGCTCGGCGAGAAGTTGCTCCGCCGAAATGCCGCGCGCCAGCCGCGCGATCTCGATGCCGTCGACGTTGCGCTCCTTGCCGAGCGAATAGATGTGGAACGGCTTGTCGGTGATCAGCGCGAGGTCGCGCACGCATTCGAGGTGCCGGATCGAGGGATGGATGTCGGTCGGCTCGACCGGATAGCCGCCGGTCGCGTGGATGATGTTGTGGACCTGCGCGAGCTTCAGGAAATTGCGGAAATCCTGTTGGTTGCCCGGCCGGCGACCCCGGTCGAGGTCCGAGCAGTTCGGGGCCGAGGCGACCTGCGCGAAGACGAGGTTGCGTCCGCCGAAACGGACGTCATGCGCCGGGTTGCGTGCATGAAGCGTGAATTCGGACGGGCAATGCGAGACGAGTTCGAGGATCAGGTCGGCATCGAAGCGCACGCGCTCCGACCCCTCGCGCACATCCGCGCCGGCCTCCTTCATGATCCGCCGCGCCTCGTCATGCAGCACGTCGACGCCGATTTCCTTCAGCACCCGCAGCGAGGCGAGGTGGATGGATTCCAGTTCGTCCGCCGACAGAAGCTCGGTCGGCGCGAAGGGGATCGTGTGGCGGCGATAGGGCGGCTGCTCGAACGCGGCCGATCCGCCGGCGCGTTTTCCAGCCCGTCCGCCGCGCCGGCCGCGTTCGGTGACGAGCGCCTCGGTGGGCATGGTCAGATCGGTCATCGCGGCCTCGGCGGAATGCTCAGAAACTGGCCGCATACTGGACTGCCGCCGACCCGTCTGACAACGGATCGGCGACCTTGAGAAAGAGGGAATCGACACGGGCGACATCGCGCTATCGAAGGAACGACATCGCCGGATTTGCCGTGTCTGGACCACCGAAATCCAACTTTTCGGCCACGCTCGTTTTGCTCTGGCGCCGGGCTTTGGGACAGGATCATGTCTGGCGATGGAAACGATCGCCGTCCCCGCCATAAAGCCCGTGCCATGGCTCGCCATCGGCGCCGTGACGGCGACCGTGTCGGTGTTCGCGATCGCACAGGGCCTGTCCTATCCGCTGCTGTCCTTCATCCTCGAGCGGCAAGGCGTCTCGCCGACCATGATCGGTCTTTCGGCTGCCATGTCGCCGCTAGGCATGATCGTCTCGTCATCGCTCGTGCCCATGCTGGTCAAGCGGCTCGGCGGCGTGCGCACTGTGCTTTGCTGCGCCGGCTTCTGCGCGACGCTACTCGCCCTCATCGGCGCGACCCAGAATGTCTGGCTTTGGTTTCCGCTGCGCTTCATGATCGGCATGTCCGTCATCCCGCTTTATGTGCTCTCCGAAGTCTGGATGATCTCGCTCGCGCCGGCGCATGCGCGGGGCCGGTTCATGGGCTTCTACACCTCGACCATCTCGCTCGGCTTTGCGCTCGGCCCGGCAACGCTTGCCGTGGTCGGCACCCAGGGCTGGCCGCCCTTCATGGTCGGCATCGCCGCCTTTCTCATCTGCGGCCTCTTCGTCGCCGCCGCCGCGCCGCGCCTGCCGCAGTTCCACGAGGACGAGCAGCAGGGCACCGTGCGCCGCTTCCTTCCCGTCGCGCCGACGCTGCTTCTCGCGGTCGTCGTCGCGGCCGGTTTCGAGACGGCGATGCTGTCGCTCCTGCCGTCCTACGGCCGCGCCTTCGCGGTCGGCGAGGCGGAGATGGCGACGCTGCTCACCGTCTTCATCATAGGCAATTTCGCGCTGCAGGTGCCGTTCGGCATGATCGCGGATTGGTGGAGCGCCCGCGCGGTCATGCTCGTCTGTGCGGTGCTGACCATCGTTGGCTGTGCGCTTCTGCCGCTGGTGCTCGGCACGCCCGCGCAATGGCCCGTCGCGTTTTTCTGGGGCGCCTTCGCCTATGGCATCTACACCATGGCCATCGTCGAACTCGGCCAGCGCTTTTCCGGCTCCATGCTGGTCGCTGGCAATGCCGCTTTTGCGTTGATGTGGGGCATCGGCGGCATTTCCGGCCCGCCGAGCGCGGGCGTCGCGATGCAGCTTTTCGGCCCGCACGGCCTGCCGGCCGTCATGGCCGCGCTCTGCCTGCTGCTGGTGCTCGTCGGCGTCCTGCGCGCCCGCCGGCGCGCTTGAACCCCGACCGGGCCGCGGCTACAAAAGCCTATGCGCCGCTCTGTCAAAAGACATGCTCATGCCTCGACGCCGTCGCCCCGCACCCGGCACGCCGAGCTTTTGCGCCTTTGCGCCCGGATCGGATATTCGCCGCCGCTCTCCGCCTGAACCCCTCGTTCAACGGAGAGACACGACATGACCTACCAGAACTATTCCCTGAAGCAGCTTCAGGAGATCGATGCAGCCCATCATCTCCACCCCTTCACCGACCACAAGGATCTGCGCCACGCCGGCTCGCGCATGATCACCCGCGCCGAAGGCCCGTTCGTCTATGATAGCGAGGGCAAGCAGATCCTCGACGGCATGGCCGGGCTGTGGTGCGTGAATGTCGGCTATGGCCGCAACGAACTGGCCGAAGCCGCCTACGCGCAGATGAAGGAATTGCCCTATTACAATTCCTTCTTCAAATGTACGACGCCGACGCCCGTCCTGCTGGCGAGGAAGCTGGCCGAAATCGCGCCGGCCAACATGAACCAGGTGTTCTACGGCTCGTCCGGCTCGGAGGCCAACGACACGGCTCTGCGCCTCGTGCGTCACTACTGGGCGCTCGAAGGCAAGCCGCAGAAGAACCGCATCATCTCGCGCAACTGGGCCTATCACGGCTCCACCATCACCGGCACGTCGCTCGGCGGCATGTCGGCGATGCACGGCCAGTTGTACGGCGCGGTGCCCAACATCGTCCACGTCATGCCGCCCTATGCGTTCGAACTGGCGAACGCCGGCGAGAGCGACCATGATTTCGGCCTGCGCGCCGCCAAGGCCGTCGAAGATGCGATCCTCGAGGCGGGCGCCGACAACGTCGCCGCCTTCATCGGCGAGCCGGTCATGGGGGCAGGGGGCGTCAAGATCGCGCCGGACAGCTACTGGCCCGAGATCCAGCGCATCTGCCGCAGGCACGACGTCCTCCTGATGCTCGACGAGGTCATCACCGGCTACGGCCGCACCGGCGAATGGTTCGCCGCGCAGTCGCTCGGCATCGAGGCCGACACGATCACCACCGCCAAGGCGCTGACCTCCGGCTATCAGCCGCTTTCCGCGCTTCTGGTCGGCGACCGGATCGCCTCGACGCTGGTCGAAAAGGGCGGCGAGTTCTATCACGGCTACACCTATTCGGGTCACCCGGTCGCCTGCGCCGTCGCGCTCGCCAATCTCGACATCATCGAGAAGGAAGGCCTGGTCGAGCGCGTGCGCGACGAGACGGGACCCTATCTTGCCAGGGCGCTCCGGGAGCGTCTCGCCGGCCACGGCATCGTCGGCGAAGTCCGCAGCATCGGCCTGATGGCGGCCATCGAGATCGTCAAGAACAAGACGACGCGCGAGCGGTTCGAAAATGCCGGCTTCGCCGCCGCTACCGTCCGCGACCATGCAATCGCCAACGGCATGATGATGCGCGCCGTGGGCGACACGATGATCCTCTCGCCGCCGCTCATCTGGACGAAGGAAACCATCGACATGGCCTGCGAGCGCATCGGCAAGGCGCTCGACCTCGCCGAGCGCGACCTGCGCAAGTGATGATGCGCGCGACCCTTCCGCGTCAGCGCGGGAGGGTCTCAACCGGAGATCGACATCATGACCCCGCCCATCCTTCCGCTCGTCGAATATGCCGATGCGTCGCCGCAAATCCGTGAGGTCTACGACGACATCATGGAAACGCGCGGCTCCGACTGGATCAATAATTTCTGGAAGGTCCTCGCCCACGATCCCGCGACGTTGAAGCGGACATGGCAGGACGTGAAGCAGGTGATGGCGCCCGGCGCGCTTGATCCGCTGACCAAGGAACTGATCTATATCGCGGTTTCCGCCACCAATGGCTGCGAGTACTGCACCTATTCCCACACTGCCGGCGCCCGCGCCAAGGGCATGACGGATGCGCAGTTGATGGAAGTCATGGCCGTCGTCGGCATGGCGAACGAGACCAATCGCCTCGCCAACGGGCTGCGACCGCCGGTCGATCCGCAATTCCTGCCGGAACATCGCAAGACGTGATACGTTTTGTGCAGCGCAATATCGCGCGAGGGACATGACCATGCCGATCAAGCCCAATCCCCGTTCCATGCGCGCCGCCGCCTCGCTGACGGGAAACCTCATGCTTGCGCCGGCGGTCATCGCGATGCGCATGCCGATGCTGGCCGCCGAGGCGCAGAGCCACAATCCCTATCGCGTCGAGACCACGCGCGCCGTGACCGAAAAGATGTCGGCAATGGTCGAAGGCGCGCTCGCCGCCCAGATGGCCTTTGCCCACGCCGCGATCCAGTTCTGGCCGGAAATCTGGTCCGGACGCACGCCGTCGCTCATCAGCGGCGTCGCGGCGGACCGCGCCATGCGCGCCGCGCTCAAGCCATCGGGCAGGGCGGTCAAGAGCAATCATCGTCGTTTGAGCCGCAGCATCTGAAACGCAAAAACCGCGCTCTCCAGAAGAGAAACGCGGTCTTGCCACAAAGACGCATGGCACTTCGCGACAAGATACTTGCGAAGGATACTGCTCCGGTACGCAATACCTGATCCGGAGCGGGAGGCGGCTGCGACGACCGCCTTGTCATCTGTTCTAGCTGGACAATCTTACCAGCGGGTTAGCAGTCGCTTAAGCAAAGATGAATCGCCCGAAAATCGCATCGTTCAATCCACTTTTCCGCGCAGGAAATTGATGATCCCGGAAAAGTCCGTTCCGCCCTGGCCCATCGCGTTGAAAAGCGCGTAAAGCTGCGTCGCCTCGGCGCCCAGCGGAGTCACCGCCCCGGCATTCTGCGCGGCCTCTTGCGCGAGCTTCAGGTCCTTCAGCATCAGCGCAGCGGCAAAGCCCGGCTTGTAGTCGCGGTTCGCCGGCGAATTCGGAACCGGGCCGGGAACGGGGCAGTAGGTCGTCAGCGACCAGCATTGGCCCGACGAGGTCGAGGCGACGTCGAAAAGCGCCTGATGCGACAGGCCGAGCTTTTCGGCCAGCACGAACGCCTCGCCGACGCCGATCATCGAGATGCCGAGGATCATGTTGTTGCAGATCTTCGCCGCCTGTCCGGCGCCCGCATCGCCGCAATTGACCACCTTGCCGGCCATCGGCTTCAGCACCGGCGCGGCCTTGGCGAACGCGTCCGCGCTGCCGCCGGCCATGAAGGTCAGCGTGCCCGCTTCCGCCCCGCCGACGCCGCCCGAAACCGGCGCGTCGACCGACAGCATGCCTGCTTCGTCCGCGATCTTGTGCGCCTTGCGCGCCGAATCGACGTCGATGGTCGAGGAATCGATGAAGAGCGTCCCCTTGGCCGCCGCCGGCACGATGTCCTCATAGACCGACACGACATGCTTGCCCGCCGGCAGCATGGTGATGACGACCTCCGCGCCAGCAATCGCCTCCCGCGCGCTCGCTGCCACCGCTGCGCCATTCGCCCTGGCGGTTTCGAGATTCGCCTCGACGAGGTCGAACCCCGTCACCTTGTGCCCCGCCTTGACGAGATTGGCCGCCATGGGATTGCCCATATTGCCGAGGCCGATGAATGCGATGGTCGTCATGTGTTTCCTCCGATGTGAGGGGAATTGGGGGAGTAAGGGAGTAGGGGATTAGGGGATTAGGTGAGGAAATCCGGCCAGCGCTTTTCACCTACTCCCCTATTCCCCTCGTCACTTCCCGATCAAACTGCGCGCGATGATCACCCGCATGATCTCGTTCGTGCCTTCGAGAATCTGGTGCACGCGCAGATCGCGCACGATCTTCTCGACCCCGTAATCGTGCAGGTAACCATAGCCGCCATGGACCTGCAGCGCCTCGTTGGCGACGTCGAAGCAGGTGTCGGTGACGAAGCGCTTTGCCATCGCCGACCACTTGCCGGCATCGTGCGCCTTGCGGTCGAGCTTGGAGGCAGCCGCGTAGAGGAGCATGCGCGACGCGCTCAGATCCGTTTCCATGTCGGCGAGCTTGAACTGCAGCGCCTGGAACTGGTCGAGCGTCTTGCCGAAGGCCTGCCGCTCGGCGGCATAGGCCAGCGCCTTGTCGAGCGCGGACTGCGCGCCGCCGAGCGAGCAGGCGGCGATGTTGAGCCGCCCGCCGTCGAGCCCGGCCATGGCGATCCTGAAGCCCATGCCCTCGTCGGACAGAAGGTTTTCGGCCGGCACCTTGCAGTCGTCGAAGATCACCTGGCGGGTCGGCTGCATGTGCCAGCCCATCTTGTTCTCGCTCGCGCCGAAGGAAAGGCCGGGCGCGTCCTTGGGGATGACCAGCGTCGAGACGCCCTTCGGCCCGTCCTCGCCGGTGCGCACCATCGCGACGTAGACGTCCGATTCGCCCGCGCCCGAAATGAACTGCTTGGCGCCGTTGACGATGTAGTCGCTGCCGTTTCCGCCCGAGCGCGTCGCGCGCGTTTTCAGCGCCGCCGCGTCGGAGCCCGCGCCCGGCTCGGTCAGGCAGTAGCTCGCGATCCATTCGAGAGAGGTCAGCTTCGGCAGGAAGCGCTGGCGCTGCGCCTCGTCGCCGAATTTGTCGATCATCCACGTCGCCATGTTGTGGATCGAAATGAAGGACGAGAATGCGGGGCAGGCAGCCGCCAGCGCCTCGAAGATCAGCACCGCGTCCAGCCGTCCCAGGCCCGAGCCGCCGACATCCTCGCCGATATAGATGCCGCCGAAGCCGAGCGGCCCCGTCTCGCGGATGACATTGGCCGGGAAATGTCGCTCGCGATCCCAGTCGAGCGCATAGGGCGCGACGCGCTCGGCGGCAAAGCCCGCCGTCATTTCCTGGATGGCGCGCTGGTCCTCGTTGAGTTCGAACTGGCTGGCCGTGGCGTCGGTCGCGGCGTCCATGCCGACCTCCCTGTCGCAATGGATTTTCCTCGGCCGGCAATCTAGACCATTGTCCGACGCGCGCAACGTGAAGCCTGTGCGCCAGGCGACAAGGGGATGTGCATGGGTTCGAGTCTGAGGTCGGGGGATTGACCCGCGCCATCATGCTCCAGGGCACCGGCTCGGATGTCGGCAAGACGCTGCTGGTCGCGGGCCTCTGCCGCGCGGCCCTGCATCGCGGCCTGCGCGTGCGCCCGTTCAAGCCGCAGAACATGTCGAACAACGCAGCGATCGCCATCGGCCTCGACGGGTCGCCCGGCGAAATCGGCCGCGCACAATGGCTGCAGGCACGCGCCTGCAAGGTCGCGCCGATCGTCGACATGAACCCCGTCCTGCTCAAGCCGCAAAGCGACGTCGGCGCGCAGATCGTCATCCACGGACGCATGGCGGGCGAGGCGGCCGCCCGCAACTTCGGCGCGCAGAAGGACCGGCTGATGGCGGCCGTCATGGAATCCTGGCGTCGGCTGCGTGAAGACGCCGACCTCGTCATCGTCGAAGGCGCCGGCTCGCCGGCCGAGATCAATCTGCGCGACCGTGACATCGCGAATATGGGATTCGCCACCGTCGCGAACGTCCCCGTCGTCCTCGTCGGCGACATCGACCGCGGCGGCGTCATCGCCTCCATCGCCGGCACGCACCTCATCCTGCCGGAAGCGGACCGGCGAATGATCGCCGGCTTCATCGTCAACAAGTTCCGCGGCGAGCTCTCGCTCTTCGACGACGGCCTCGCCGCCATCGAGCGCTTCACCGGCTGGCGCTCCTTCGGCGTGGTACCCTGGCTCAAGGAAGCCGCGCTGCTGCCCGCCGAAGACGCCGTCGTGCTCGACCGCGCCCCGCGCGGCGGCAAGAGTCGGCTGACGATCGCCGTGCCCATGCTCTCGCGCATCGCCAATTTCGACGATCTCGACCCGCTGCGCGCCGAGCCCGACGTGGACGTCGTCTTCGTGCCCCCCGGCCGCCCGATCCCGCCCGTCGACATCGTCGTCCTGCCGGGCTCCAAATCGACCATAGCCGACCTCGCCTTCCTGCGCGCGCAGGGCTGGGACCGCGACATCGCCCGGCACCACGCTGCCGGCGGCACGATCATCGGCCTCTGCGGCGGCTTCCAGATGCTCGGCCGCCGCGTCAGCGACCCCACTGGTACCGAAGGGCTGAAACACGACGCGCCCGGCCTCGGCCTCCTCGACGTCGAAACCGTGCTCGAACCGCAAAAAACCCTGCGCGAAGCGGCCGCCCGCTCGCTCCGCCATGGCGTCGAAACCTCGGGCTACGAAATCCATCTCGGCCGCACCACCGGCCCGGACTGCGCGCGCCCCGTCTTCCGGATCGACGGCGCGCCGGACGGCGCAAGTTCAGCCGACGGCCGCGTCTGGGGCACCTATCTCCACGGCCTCTTCGCCGGCGACGAACTTCGCCGCCGCTTCCTCGCCGACCACGGCGTCCAAGCCTCGCCGCTCGGCTTCGAACAGCGCATCGACGACGCGCTCGACGCCATCGCCGAAGCGCTCGAAACCCATCTCGATTGCGACGGCCTCTTCGCCGCCGCGCGCTGAACCGTCAGCCGTTCTCCCTGAACCAGTCGACGATGGCCGGCATGTTGCGCTCAAAGCCGCCGGGAATGAAGAAATTGAGCAGCCCCGCGCGCGCATCCGTCCGGTTCTCGAAATCGTGGATCGTGCCGGCCGGAATGCACAGGAAATCGCCCGGCCCGATATCGTGCCATTCATCGCCGACCAGCACCGCCATCACGCCGCCGATGCCGTAAAACACTTCGTCATTCGCCTCGTGGCTGTGCGCGCCGGGCCCGCTCGTCCGCGGTTCGAGCCACCATTCGGAAACGCTGTAGGCCTCCTTCGTCTCCGCCTCGTCCGCCTTGAAGATCGCCCGCATCCCCGGCATCTCGTAGATGCGGCCGGTTCCGGCGGCGAGTTTGAGGACTGCCGGCTTCGCCTCGATATCCATCCATCCCTCCATCGTCGCCGCGAGGATAGCGCGGACCGTCCGTTGGCGAAAACCGCGTGCGGAATTTCGCCGGCTTCGACCGCTAGGCTGCGATCCCGACAAGCATAAATGCTTCGTAAGCATCATTCAGGTAGAAACACCAAGGCGCGCAAGCTGGATCGCGCGTTGACCGGGAGTTGAACCGTGCTCGAACCACGTCAGGACTTGGCGATGCCGGCCGAAATGCTGCTCGTCCTCGCCATAATCCTGCGCGAGGGCGATCGGCTGGACCAATTCGGTCTCCTGTCCGAGCGCGTCTATGACTGGCTGGCGCTCGGCCCTGGCGACCGCGAGCTGCTCGCCGCCGAACTGACGCGCTACCATGCGGGCGTCAGCACCTCGGCCAGCATCCTTGCCCTGCGCGCGCTAAAGCCCGATCAGCGCCGTAAGGTCGCCGACCAGGTGCTCGATTTCGCCGCTAGCGACCCGCTGCTCAGCCCGCATCAAAGGCGGCTCGGCATCCGCGTGCGCGACATTCTCGCCGTCGACGACACGGTTTAGGCGTTCACCGCGCGCCTCCGCGCAAGCGCCCGGTCAAGATCGGGCGAGGCGGCGACCAGCATCTTGCCCGCCTCCGACTGCGGATCGTCCAGCACCGCACCGGTATCTCCGCGCTCCACGATCTCGCCCTCATCCATCACCATCACCTGGTCGGTGATCGCCCGCGCGACCGCCAGATCGTGCGTGATGAAGAGGTAGGCGACGCCGAGCCGCTGGTTCAGATCGGCGAAGAGGTCGAGTACCTGCGCCCGGATCGAAACGTCGAGCGCAGACACCGGCTCGTCGGCGACGATCAGCTTCGGTCGCGTGATCAGCGCCCGCGCGATCGAAAGCCGCTGCCGCTGCCCGCCGGAAAACTCGTGCGGATACTTGTCCATTTCCGCCGCCGAGAGCCCCACCTCGGCCAGCGCCTGCGCGACCCGCTCGCGCCTCTCGCCGCGCGAAGGCTGGCTTTCCAGAAGATGCAGCGGCTCGGCCACCAGCCGCTCCACCTTGTGGCGCGGGTTGAACGAGCCGTATGGGTCCTGAAAGACGACCTGCATATTGCGCCGCGACGGGCGCAACTCGGCCTCGCTCTTCGTCGTCAGCTCCTCCCCGCCAAACCGGATCGAGCCTGATGTCGGCCGGTCGAGCGCGAGGATCATGCGGGCCAGCGTCGACTTCCCACACCCCGACCGCCCCACCAGCGCCATCGACTGGCCTTCGTGCAGCTCGAACGACAAACCTCGTACGGCGCGGAACGGCTCGGGTTTTGAGAACAGCGACCGCCGCCGTCTGGCATAATCGCGGCTGACGTCGCGGACCTCCAACAGAGCGGGATATCCGCCTGGAGCACCCCCCTCTGGCCTGCCGGCCATTTCCCCCTCAAGGGGGGAGATCAATCTCGTTGCCGCCTCGCTTGAATCTGAAACGTTACGTGCGACGCTGATGCGCGTGATCTCCCCCCCTGAGGGGGAGATGGCCGGCAGGCCAGAGGGGGGTGAGCGCCACCGTATCCGCTCCGGCACATGCGTCGAAGCCTCGGCCAACTGCCGCGTATAGGGATGCGCCTTCTCCGTCAGAATGCGCCCCGTCTCGCCCGAATCCATCACCTCGCCATGCCGCATGATCGTCACCCGATCAGCCATGTCGGCGACCACGGCCAGATCGTGCGATATCAGCAGCAGCCCCATCCGCCGCTCGTCGACGAGATCGCGCAAAAGGTCGAGAATCTGCGCCTGCAAGACCACGTCGAGCGCTGTCGTCGGCTCATCGGCGACGAGCAGCTTCGGCTGCAGCGCACACGCAATGGCGATCACCACACGCTGGCGCTGCCCGCCCGACAATTCATGCGGATAGCGTGACAGCGGAAATTGCGCTTCCGGCAGCCCGACCCGGTCGAGCATCGCCCGCGCGCGATCCTCCGCATCCCTGCGGTTCGCGCCGGTGTGCCAGCGAATGCCCTCGGCCACCTGTTCGCCGATCGTCTTGACCGGGTTCAGCGCCGTCATCGGTTCCTGGAACACCATCCCGATATCGTCGCCGCGCAGTTTGTTCATCGCGGTTTCCGGTGCGCTCAGGATATCGATCCCGTCGAACGTCACCCGCCCGCTCGTCCGCGCCAGTTCGGGCAATAGCCGCATCAGCGTCAGCGCCGTCATCGACTTGCCGGAGCCGGATTCGCCGACGAGCCCGAGCACCTCGCCCTGATCGATGTGAAGATCGACGCCCTTCAATATCTCGAAATTGCCGATCGAGAGGCGCAGGCTTTCGATTTCGAGCAGGCTCATCGCTGGCGCCTCAGTCGCGGGTCGAGCACGTCCCGCAGGCCGTCGCCGAGAAGGTTGAGGCCGAGCACGGTGACGACGATGGCAAGCCCCGGGAAGATCGCCAGGTGCGGCGCGACCATCATCCGCGTCTGGGCGTCGAAAAGCATGCGCCCCCAACTCGTCATCGGCGGCTGCGCGCCGAGCCCCAGATAGGAAAGTCCGGCCTCGGCGAGGATGCCAAGCGCGAACTGGATCGTGCCCTGGACGAGCAGGATCGAGGCGATGTTGGGCAATATGTGCTCGATGGTGATCAGCGCCGCCGACTTGCCAGACGCCCGCGCGGCCAGCACATATTCGCGCGGCCACAGCGCCATCGCCCCGGCGCGGGCGACGCGCGCGAAGACGGGAATGTTGAAGATGCCGATGGCGACGATCGCATTGACCGCGCCCGGCCCGAAGATCGCCGTGATCATGATCGCCGACAGGAGGGCAGGGAAGGCGAAGACGACGTCGTTGAAGCGCATCAGCGCCTCGTCGATCCAGCCGCCGCGCGCAGCGGCCCAGCAGCCGAGCGGCACGCCGATCCCCATGCCGATGCCGACGGCGACGAAGGCGACGGCGATCGAGTTGCGCGCGCCCATCATGATCAGCGAGAGGATGTCGCGGCCGAAATGGTCAGTGCCGAACCAGTGCTGCGCGGAGATCGGCTGCATCCGGTTCGCCACCGTCAGGTTGATGACGTCGTGCGGCGTCCAGAAGAACGAGACCAGCGCCATCAGCGCGATCAGCGCCGTGATGACGAAGCCGGTGACGAACGACGCGTTGGCAAACGCGGCGCGGACGAACTGCCCGGCGCCCTCGACCGGCGGGGAGGCGGGTTCGGCGCTCATGCGCGCGCCCTCAATCGCGGATCGACCATCGCATAGGCGATGTCGACGAGGATGTTGACGAGCACGACGCTCGCCACGAGCAGCATCACCACGCCCTCGACCACGATCAGGTCGCGCTGCGTGATCGCCTGGAAGACGAGCCGCCCGAGCCCCGGCAGGTAGAACACGTTCTCGATGATGATCGTCCCGGCCAGCAGGAAGGCGAATTGCAGGCCGAGAATGGTCAGCACCGGGATCATCGCATTGCGCAGCGCATGCCGCCAAAGCACATAGCGGCGCGGCATGCCCTTGGCGCGCGCGGTGCGGATGTAATCCTCCCCGAGCACTTCGAGCATAGCCGAACGGGTGACGCGCGCCAGGATTGCCGCCTGCGGCAGGGCGAGCGCGATGGAGGGCAGGATCAGCGCCTTGATCCCCGGCCAGATCCCGCCCGCCCAGCCCGGAAAGCCTCCGGCTGGAACGAGCCTTAGCCACACGGCGAAGACGTAGATGAGCAGCAGCGCGAACCAGAAATTCGGAATGGCGACGCCGATCTGCGCCGTTCCCATCGACACCGTATCGCCCAGCCGTCCCCGCCGCGCGGCGGCAAAGATGCCGACCGGAATGGCGATGACCGTCGAAAGAACGAGCGAGATCACCGCCAGCGGCAGGGAGACGATGGCCCGTTCCGCGATCAGGTCGATGACCGGCGAGCGATAGGTGTAGGAATTGCCGAAATCGCCGACCGTCATGCCGGCGACCCAGTTCACGTATCGCTCGAGCAGCGGCACGTTGAGCCCCATCTGCTCGCGCAGCGCCGCCAGCGCCTCCGGCGTCGCATTCATCCCCAGCATGATCCGCGCCGGATCACCGGGCAGGATTTCCATGATGGAGAAGACGACGACGGACGCCACAAGCAGCGTCAGGATGCCGATTGCAATGCGCTTGGTGAGGAAGAGGGTCATGGCACCAATGACGGCGTCGTCGTGCGAGGCACCCCCCTCTGGCCTGCCGGCCATCTCCCCCTCAAGGGGGGAGAACAGCCCTCACGGCCGTCGAGAAGGCTCTTCGCCGTCGCAATCGACGCGTTGATTCCGGCTGCGGGTGATCTCCCCCCTTGAGGGGGAGATGCCCGGCAGGGCAGAGGGGGGTGCATGTCGCAGACGGTGCGCTTTTTTACTCCGCCCACTTCACCTGCGTCAGATCCGTCGCCTGGATCGGCGAATTCTCCCACATGCCTTCCAGCTTGGCGTCCCAGACGCCGATCTTCGGCAACTGGAAAAGGAAGCCGACCACCGCGTCCTCCGCCAGTATCCGCTGCGCCTCGCCATAAAGTTCGTTGCGCTTTTCCTCGTCCGAAGTGGTATCGAGCTCGGCGATGACCGCGTTGAACTTGTCGTTCTTGTAATTGAAATAATAGTCCGGCCGCGAATAGATATCGATGTCGTTCGGCTCGGTGTGCGAGACGATCGTCATGTCGAAATCCTTCTCGGTGAAGACCTGGCTCAGCCAGTCCGCCCACTCCACCGGGATGATCTCGAGCTCGATTCCGACCTGGCGAAGCTGCGAGGCGATCACCTGTCCGCCCTCACGTGCATAGGGCGGGGGCGGCAGCTTCAGGGTCGCCGAGATGCCGTCGGCAAAGCCGGCATCGGCCAGAAGCTGCTTCGCCTTCTCCGGGTCGTAGGGGTAGGTGTCGGTCAAATCGACATAGGCTGCATTGGCCGGCGAGAAGTGCGAGCCGATCGGCGTGCCGAGGCCCGAGCCGTTGCCGGCGATGATCTCCTCGCGGTTGAGCGCGTGCGCGATCGCCTGGCGCACTTCGAGCTTGTCGAACGGTTCCTTGCCGTTGTTGATCGACAGGATCGTCTCGCCCTCGGTCGAGCCGATCACGACCTCGAAGCGGTCGTCGGCCTCGATCTGCGCCAGCGCGTCGCCGGCCGGCATTTGCGGGAAGGCGTGGACGTCACCCGAAAGCAGCGCCGGGATGGCCGCCGCCGCATCCGGCACGATGCGGAATTCGGCGCGTTCGAGCGCGACGGCCTCGCCCCAATAGTCCGGGTTCTTGACGAGGACGACGGAAGAGCCTTTCGCCCAGCTATCGAACTTGAACGGCCCGGTGCCGACCGGCGTCTCCATGTTGCCGGCGGCCGAGGCCTCGGACACGATCACCGCGTCGCCCCAGCCCATATTGTAGAGGAACGAGCCCTGCGGGCGCGACAACTTCACGGTCACCGTCGTCGGGTCCGTCGCCTCGACGTTTTCGATGGCCGCGAACAGGCCCTTTTGCGCATTGGTCGAATCTTCCGCGCGCGCCCGGTCGAACGAGAACTTCACGTCGGCGGAGGAAAACTCCGCCCCGTCGTGGAATTTCACGCCCTCGTGCAGCTTGAAAGTGTAGGTCAGCCCGTCTTCCGAAATCTCCCAGCTTTCCGCCAGCGCAGGCAGGACTTCGCCCGTCGGCCCGATCTTGGTCAGCCCCTCGAAGAGGTTCGCGTAGACGATTTCGTCGATCGCCGCGGCCGCGCCAGCGGTTGGGTCGAGATGCGGCGGCTCCAGGACGACGCCGATCACGACATCGGCGCGTTGCGCGAAGGCGGTGCCGGAGGCGAGCGCAATGGCTGCTGCGGCAAGCACAGGAACGATGATCTTCATGTCAGGCGGGCTCCCAGGGATTTTGGCATGTTTTGCCGGATTGAAGCGCGAAAACCGATCCGAGTAAATCGCGATTGTGCTCTGCACACCCGTTGCGATGAAAAGTTAATGCGCGGCATGAATGCCGCCTAGTTTCTTTCTGCGCCAAGCAGGTGCCCGAGCCCGATACCCATCACCTTGGCGGACTGCACCATGTCCTCGATCCCCACCCATTCGTCCGGCTGGTGGGCGAGGTCGAGAATGCCGGGGCCGTAGGCGATGCAACTGAACAGGTGCCCGATGCGCGAGACGTGCTTCTGGTCGTAGGTGCCGGGCGAGATCACGTAGTCGGGCTCGCGGTCGAAGATGTCGCGAATGCCCGACGCGACGGCCTTGACCACCGGCTCGTCCTTCTCGGTCATCAACGGCAGCACTTCCATCATGTCGCGGATCGAATAATCGAACTTCGGCCGCTCCTGCTTCAGCCGGTCGAGGATCGACGTCACTTCGCGCTTCACGTCGCCGATGTCTTCCTCGAGCAGGAAGCGCCGGTCGATCACGGTCCGGCAGGTATCGGCGACATTGGGCGAGGGGAGTCCGGGGTAGAAATCCTCGGTCTGGCCGCCATGGATCGAGTTGATGTTCATCGTCGAGCGTCGCGCGCCCTCCGGCACGACGGGCGTGCGCGTCTGCTTCCTGTCGAGCGCCGGGAAAAGCTCGTCCTCGAAGGCTGCCAGCACGGCGCCCATGTGGCGGATCGCCGAATCGCCGAGGAATGGCATCGACCCGTGCGCGATGCGCCCCTTGGTCTCGATCTCCGCCCACCACACGCCGCGATGACCCAAACAGATACGGTCCTTGTTCAAGGGTTCGGGAATGATGACGTGGTCGACGCGCGGCTTGGAGAAATAGCCCTTGCCGGCAAGGTAGGCGACGCCGCCGAACCCGCCCGATTCCTCATCCACCGTGCCGGATATCTCGATCGCGCCGGCAAAGTCCGGGTTGGTCGCGATGAAGGCTTCCGCCGCGATGACGGAGGCTGCGAGCCCGCCCTTCATGTCGCAGGCGCCCCGGCCATAGACGCGGCCGTCCTTCACCACGCCCTCATAGGGATCGACCGTCCAGCCTTCGCCCGCCTCGACCACGTCGATATGCGAGTTGAAGTGCACGGTCTCGCCCGGCCTCTTGCCCTCGTAGCGGGCGATGACGTTGGTGCGCGGATAGCGGTCGCTGTCGCCCGGCGTGCCTTCCCCGCGCACATATTCGATCGCGAAGCCCGAGCGCTTCAAGCGCTCGCCGAGATATTCGGCGCAGGGCGTATAGGCCTCGCCCGGCGGGTTGATCGTCGGGAAGCGGATCAGGTCGCACGTCAGCGCGACGATGTCGTCGGTGCGGTCCTCGACCGCCTTCATCAACTGGTCTCTCATGGCCGCAATGTGAGCGGTCGGCGAAACGCTTGGCAAGTGCGGCAGACGGCCGATCGCGCTGGACCAGCGATTTCGGTGCGTTGGCGGCCGTCAAGGCATCCAGAACCACGCAAGCCCATTTTCTTGGCATCAAGTCTTGTATAAGAGTCAGGCAAAGCAAAAAGGTGCCCATGTCCAGCCAACACCGCGTCGACCTGTCCCGTCCCGTCTCGGACGAAGTGCGCAAGACGACCTGTTACATGTGCGCCTGCCGCTGCGGCATCGACGTGCATCTGAAGGACGGCAAGGTCCGCTACATCGAGGGCAACCGCGACCATCCGGTCAACAAAGGGGTGCTTTGCGCCAAGGGCTCGGCCGGCATCATGCAGCACTATGCGCCGGCGCGGCTCAAGGCGCCGATGCTGCGCACCGGCCCGCGCGGCTCGGGCGAGTTCAAGGAAATATCGTGGGACGAGGCGCTGACGCTGGCGACCGACTGGCTGGGCCCCGTCCGCACGCACGACCCGAAGAAGCTCGCCTTCTTCACTGGCCGCGACCAGTCGCAATCGCTCACCGGCTTCTGGGCGCAGCAGTTCGGCACGCCGAACTATGCCGCCCATGGCGGCTTCTGCTCGGTCAACATGGCCGCCGCCGGCATCACCACCATCGGTGGCGCGTTCTGGGAGTTCGGCCAGCCGGACTGGGACCGCACCAGGCTCTTCGTCCTCTTCGGCGTCGCCGAGGACCATGATTCGAACCCGATCAAGATCGGCATCTCGAAGGTGAAGGCGAACGGCGCTCGTTTCGTCTCGGTCAATCCGGTTCGGACCGGCTATTCCGCCGTCGCCGACAACTGGATCGGCATCCGCCCCGGCACGGACGGCCTCCTCATCCTCTCGCTCGTCCACGAACTCCTCAAGGCGCGGCGCATCGATGTCGATTACCTGATGCGCTATTCGAACGCGCCCTGGCTGGTGATCGACGCGCCGGGCTCCGCCGATCATGGCCTCTTTGCCCGCGACGGCGAAGGCCGCCCACTGGTCTTCGAGACCGTTACCGAGCGCGCCGTCCCCGCCGGCTCGAAAGGCGCACGTCCCGCGCTCCACGGCCGCTTCACCCTGCCGGACGGCCGCGCAGTGCGCCCGTCCTTCGAGCTTCTGGCCGCCGAATATCTCGACCCGAAATACGCCCCGGAGAACGTCGCGGCCGAGACCGGCCTCGACGTCGAGACTATCCGGGGCCTCGCCGCCGAGATCGGCCGCGTCGCCTTCGAGGAAACGATCGAGATCCACCAGCCCTGGACCGACGTCAACGGCCAGCGGCACGAGAGCTTCGTCGGCCGACCGGTCTCGTTCCACGCCATGCGCGGCATCTCGGCCCATTCCAACGGCTTTCAGACCGCGCGCGCCCTGCACATGCTGCAGGTGTTGATCGGCGCGATCGACTGTCCCGGCGGCTTCCGATACGAGCCGCCTTATCCGAAGCCCGTCGAGGCCCATCCGCGCCCGCACGGCAAGGCCGAGCATTTCGGCTCCAACCAGCCGCTCTCCGGCCCGCATCTCGGCTTCCCGCTCGGCCCCGAAGACCTCCTGATCGACGAGGAGGGCAGGCCCACCCGCATCGACAAGGCCTTCTCGTGGGACGCGCCGCTCTCCGCCCACGGCCTGATGCACATGGTCATCGCCAACGCCCATGCCGGCGACCCGTACCCGGTCGAGGTCCTGTTCCTCTACATGGCCAACATGGCGTGGAACTCGTCGATGAATACGGCCGGCACCATCAAGATGCTGGAGGAAAAGGACGAGGCGACCGGCGAATACCGCATCCCGAAGATCATCTATTCCGACGCCTATTCGTCCGAGATGGTCGCCTATGCCGACCTTGTCCTGCCCGACACGACCTATCTCGAGCGCCACGACTGCATTTCGCTCCTCGACCGGCCGATCTCCGAGCCCGATTCCGTCAACGACGCGATCCGCTGGCCGGTCGTCCAGCCCGACCGCGACGTGCGCCCGTTCCAGAGCGTCCTCATCGACCTCGGCGCGCGTCTGAAGCTGCCCGGCTTCGTCGACCATCGCGGCAAGGCGCTCTATGCCGACTACGCCGACTACATCGTCCGCCACGAGCGCCGACCGGGCATCGGCCCGCTGGCTGGTTTCCGCGGGACGGATGGCGACCGGGCGGGCAGGGGGGCGGCGAACCTGGAGCAGATCGAACGCTACATCGAGAACGGCTCGTTCTTCTCCGCGCACATCCCCACTGAGGCGCTCTTCTTCAAGCACGCGAACCAGGCCTATCAGGACTTCGCGGTGAAGATGGGCTTCTTCGACAAGCCGCAGCCCGTCACCTTCCAGCTCTATTCGGAAATCCTGCAGAAATTCCGCCTCTCGGCCGAGGGCGTGCGCGCACCCTTCGCGCCGCAGGAACACCGCCAGCGCATCCTCGCCAGCTTCACGCCGCTGCCCTCATGGTACATGCCGCTCGAGGAAGCCGGCGTCGACCGCGACGAATATCCCTACCACGCGATCACCCAGCGCCCGATGGCGATGTATCATTCATGGGGATCGATGAACGCCTGGCTGCGCCAGATCCACACCAAGAACACGCTCTACGTCCCCGGCGCGATCTGCGACGCGCACGATCTGAAGGACGGCGACTGGGTCTGGCTGATTTCCCATCACGGCCGCATCAAGGTCGAGATCGCCCGCTCCAACGTCGTCAACCGCGACACGATGTGGACCTGGAACGCGATCGGCAAACGCGGCGGCGCCTGGGCGCTCGACCCGAAATCGCCCGAGGCCCGCAAGGGCTTCCTCCTCAACCACCTGATCCACGAACTCCTGCCGCCCAAGGGCGACGGCATGCGCTGGTCCAACTCCGACCCGATCACGGGGCAGGCGGCCTGGTACGACCTGCGGGTGAGGATCGAAAAGGCGGAGCCGGGACAGGTGAGCGAACCGCATTTTGCCGATCAGCGCCGCGCCGCGCAAACCCCTGAAGAGCTGCGCTACGGCCAAGAGTGGAGTTCGTGATGTTCGGCCGCAAATCACCCCCACTCCGGTCCTTCGGACCACCTCTCCCCCTGCCCGGGGGAGAGGAAACCAAGCTGGAGAAGCGCCGACATCGCGGCAGCGCATTTCCTCTCCCCCGGGCAGGGGGAGAGGTGGACGCGAAGCGGACGGAGTGGGGGTGCTTCGCTACCGCGAGCGAAGGGGCACACCCATGACCTCCCTCCCGTCACTCCCCACCCCAAAAAAACTCGGCCTCGTCATCGACCTCGACGTCTGCGTCGGCTGCCATGCCTGCGTCATCTCCTGCAAGGAGTGGAACACCGGCGGCTATGGCGCGGCGCTGTCCGACCAGGACCCCTACGGCGCCGACGTCTCCGGCACCTTCCTCAACCGGATTCATTCCTTCGAAGTCCTGCCCGAAGGCGCTGAAAAGATTGGCGAAGCGGGCGATGCGCGGATCGTCCATTTCCCCAAATCCTGCCTCCATTGCGAGGATGCGCCCTGCGTCACCGTCTGCCCCACCGGCGCGTCCTACAAGCGCGCCGACGACGGCATCGTGCTCGTCGACGAGGACATGTGCATCGGCTGCGGGCTCTGTGCCTGGGCGTGCCCCTACGGCGCGCGCGAAATGGACCTCGCCGCCGGCGTCATGAAGAAATGCACGCTGTGCGTCGACCGCATCTACAACGAGACCATCGCCGAGGTCGACCGCGTTCCCTCCTGCGTCCGAACGTGCCCCGCCAACGCCCGCCACTACGGCGACCTCGCCGATCCCTCGTCGAACGTCTCGAAAATGGTCGCCGCCCGCGGCGGCATCGACCTGATGCCGGAGCAGGGCACCAGGCCGGTCAACAAGTACCTGCCGCCCCGCCCGCGAAAGGCGCTCGCCGAAAGCGCGGTCCCGCTAGCCGAAACCTCGGCCGGCGCATCCGGCTTCTTCGCCTGGCTCGACAGCATGCTGGAGCGGATTTGATGATCTGGAGCATCGGCTCTCTACGTTGCCCCCCTCTGTCCTGCCGGACATCTCCCCCGCAAGGAGGGAGATCACGCGCGTCGTCGATGCAGGCTAATCTACCCCCTCGCGCGGGAGATGTCCGGCAGGACAGAGGGGGGCGCGACAGAGCCGCAACCTTCGCAACTTCTCTCGCGGCAACCTAATGCACCCAGCCCTCTCCATCATCGTCTTCACCACGCTCTCCGGCATGGGCTACGGCCTCGCGGCCCTGCTCGGCCTCGGCCTCTTCGACCCCGCGGCACTCGCGACCAAGATCGGCTACCTCCTCGCGCTCGCCCTCATCGCCGGCGGCCTCGTTTCCTCCACCCTCCACCTCGGCAACCCACAGCGTGCCTGGCGGGCGCTGTCCCAATGGCGCACGAGCTGGCTGTCGCGCGAAGGCGTCATGGCGATCCTCACCTTCGTGCCACTGACGATCTGCGCCTACGCCGCAATCGTCCACGACCGCCACCTCGTCCTGCTCGGCCTCGTCGCAGCCACCTTGAGCCTCGTCACGGTCTACTGCACCGCGATGATCTACGGCTCGCTGAAGACCGTGCAGCTCTGGTCCCAACCCCTGACGCCGGTCACCTACCTGCTCTTCTCGCTGGCAAGCGGAGCGACCGTCGGTACGCTCCTCGCCGTCACCGGCGCTGCCCGGCCATGGCTCCTCGCCATCCTGGCAATCCTGTCCACCATCGCAGCCTGGCTCGTCAAACGCCGCTGGCGCACCGACGGCAAGGCGCTCGCGCCCCTCTCGACGCCCGAAACCGCGACCGGCCTCGGCGCCATCGGCCGCGTGCGCCTCTTCGAGCGCCCCCACATCAACGACAACTATCTGACGCGTGAAATGGGCTTCAAGGTCGCCCGCAAACATGCAGACAAGCTTTTCGGCATCGCGATCCTGCTCGGCGGGCTTGTCCCGTCCGCTCTGCTTGTCATCGCCGTGCTTGCTGCGAGCACCATGGGGCCGGGCCTGACGGCGTTCCTTGCCGCCTTGCTGGCCGTCCTGTCCCACTATGCAGGTGTCTTCGTCGAGCGCTGGCTGTTCTTCGCCGAGGTGCGCCACGCGGTCATGAACTATTACGGCCGCTGAGACGCGATTTCAGTCCGACCAGCGCTTGTGAAACCACATCCATTGCCCCGGACGCTCGCGCACCCAGCCTTCGACGATATCGTTCATCATCTGGCAACTCGCATGGATGTCGATGGCGCCCGACGCGTTGCGCGGGAATTCGATCTTGTCCTGCAATTCCAGCCGGAACTTGTTGCCCGGCAAGCGGATCGAGCGCGCCGGATAGACGTCGCATTCGAACTGCCGGGCGAGCTTCGGGACCAGCGGGTTGGTCCGGCACTCGCGGCCGAAGAAGGTCGTCTTCTGGCCCTTGTGGAACTTCTGGTCGACGAGCACGCCGATATTACCGCCCCGGTCCAGAACCCGCGCGAGCGCGAAGGCGGCGCCGGCGCGCGAGGCCAGCAATTCGCCCATCGTGTCGCGCCGCGTCTTGAAAACGTATTCGGCCATGTAGGGATTGTTCGGCGCGCGGAAGAGGGCTGTCACCGGCAGGTCGTAGGCCATCGCCGCGACCGGCAGCAGCTCGAAATTGCCCGAATGGGCGGTGAAGATGATGTGCGGGCGCTTTTCCTCGCGAATGCGCAGGAAAATCTCCTCGCCGATCACCTCGACGCGCTGCGGCGCCTTGCCGGGCTCATGGTCGAAGATCTGGTCGAGGAAGATGTACTCCGCCGCCAGTCGGGCCATGCTGCCCCACATGTCCGACGCGATCGCCTGAATCTCGGCTTCGGACTTTTCGGGATAGGCGCGCTTCAGATTGTTGACGGCCACGCGGTGCCGACCGAATTTCGGCCCCAGCCTGCGCGCCGTCCGGTCGGCGAAGTCGAGCGCCTTGTCGGCAGGCAGCTTGCGCAGGCCCCAGAGCACTGCCATCGCCAGCCGCGCCGTCGTCCAGTATTCCGCCTGTTTCAGCGCGCCGACCGATCTGTAGACCAGCGGCCGCAAGAATGCCGGCAGCTTGTCGCCCTTCATGACACGCGCAGGATGATCTTGCCGAAGACGTCGCGACCTTCCATGCGCTCCAACGCCCGGCCGATGCCATCGAAATCGACTTCCGTGTCGATCACCGGCGAAACCTGCCCACCCGCCATCTTTTGCATGGCATCGGCCATGTTTTCCATCCGGCAGCCGAACGAGCCGAAAATCTTGAGCTGCTGCTGGAAGAGCTGCATCAGATTCATCGAGGTCGAGACGCCCGAGGTCGAGCCGCAGGTGACGAGCCGCCCGCCGCGCTTCAGGCACAGCATCGAGCCCGCCCAGGTGTCGGCCCCGACATGTTCGAAGACGACGTCGACGCCCTTCTTCTTGGTGATCTTGCGCACCGCGCCCTCGAAGCGGTCGGTGCGGTAGTTGATGACGTGGTCGGCGCCGAGCGCCTTGGCCGGCTCGATCTTGGCGTCGGACCCGACGGTGGTCAGGATCGTGCAGCCCATGCGTTTCGCAAGCTGGATCGCCGCCGAGCCGATGCCGGACCCGCCGGCATGGATCAGGATCGTCTCGCCCGGCTGCAGCTTCGCATTGTCGAACAGCATGTGCTCGACCGTGCCGAAGGTGACCGGCGCGACCGCCGCGCCGATTTCGGACACGCCGGGCGGGGCAGGGACGAGCAGCCGCGCCGGCAGGTTCATGTATTCCTGCGCGAAGCCATCGAGATGGAAGCCGTGCACGCCCGAAACGTTCCCGCACAGATTGTCGCGCTTCTCGCGGCAGGCCTTGCAGAGCCCGCAGGTGCGCGCGCCGTAGATCGAGACGAGTTGCCCCTCGCGCAGATTGGAAACGCCCGGCCCGACCCTGACGACCTCGCCGGACGCCTCCGCGCCCACGGTCAGCGGCATCTTGCGCTTGGCGAACGCCATGCCCCGCCAGCCCCATACGTCGATGTGGTTGAGCGCCACCGCGCGAATGCGCAGCGTCACCTCGCCCTGGCCGGGCGCATCGGGCTCGGCGATGTCGACGGTTTCGAGGCGGCGATCCTCGATGAGTTGCAATGCGCGCATCAATTCCTCACTTGGCCAGTCGCAGCGGGACAGCGCCCCCCTCTGGCCTGCCAAACTTCGCCGAGATCGGCATCTCCCCCGCACGGGGGGAAATCACGCGCGGCGATGACGAGACTAATCTCCCCACTTGCGGGGGAGATGGCCGGCAGGCCAGAGGGGGGCAACGTCGAGCGCAACGCCAGCCCGCGTCTTGGAAAAAGCCAACTAGAACGCTTCGCGCGCCATGACAAGGCAGGTATTCTGCCCGCCGAACCCGAACGAGTTCGACAGAACGGTCTTCACGTCCGCCGAGCGCTTGGCGTTGGGCACCACGTCGAGGTCGATGGCCGGATCCGGATTGTCGTAATTGATGGTCGGCGGCAGCACGCCCTCGCGCATGGTCATCAGCGAAAACGCCGCCTCGATCGCGCCGGCGGCCGAGAGCGTATGGCCGATCATCGACTTGTTGGAAGAAACCGGCATCCGCTTCAGATTGTCGCCGAACACGGTCGCAAGCGACAAATGCTCCATCTTGTCGTTTTCCGGCGTCGAGGTGCCGTGCGCGTTGACGTAGGAGATGCCGTCGTCGCCGAGCCCGGCATCCTCCAGCGCCGCGCGGATTGCGCCGATGGCGGGCGAGCCGTCGGGCTTGGAGCGCGTGCGGTGGAAATCGTCGGCCTTCTCGCCGCAGCCGCGCAATATGCCGAGCACCTTGGCGCCGCGCCGCGTCGCGCTTTCGAGCGATTCGAGCACCAGCGCCGCCGAGCCCTCCGCGAGCACGAACCCGTCGCGATCCTTGGAGAACGGTTTCGACGCCTTGGTCGGCGCCTCGTTGGCGGTCGAAAGCGCCGAGAGTAGCGAAAACCGGATCAGCGCCTCGGCCGTCGCCGAACCGTCGGCGCCCACGGCCAGCGCCCGCTCGCATTCGCCGCGCCGGATCGCCTCGACGCCAAGCTGGATCGCCGTCGCGCCGGAGGCGCAGGCGGTGGAGAGCGTGATCGGCAGGCCGCGCGTGCCGTATTTGTCGGCGAGCCGGTCGGCGATGGTGGCAAACTGCGCCTCGTCGAAGATGTCCGCCGTCAGCCGTTCGCGGGCGACCTTCAACAGCCGCTGGTAGCCCTGTTCCTCGTTCGACGAGGCATAGAGCGACAGCCTGTCCTGCCAGCCGAGTTCGACCGGCGGCGAGGCGAGGAACAGTGGGCCGTCGAAGCCGCCGCGCGCGATGCCCGACATGCCGACCGCCTCGTCGGCGGAGAGGTCCGCCAGTTCCTGCGTCAGGGCCGACGCGCCTTCCTTGCTCGACGGCAGGAAGTCGACGGTGCCGGAGATCGTCGTCGCCAGGAGATCCGTCGGAAAGCGCGTGATCGGGTGGATGCCCGACTGGCCGGAGGTCAACGCCGCCCAGTTGGCGTCGAGTCCCTGGCCGAGCGAGGTGACGACACCGATGCCGGTGACGGCGACGATGGGGCGGCCCAGATGATCGGTGGTCTTCACGGCGATCTCCTCTATGCCTGCGCCAGGACGGCAGCGCCCTCGAAGCGATTGTAGCCGATCGCCGTCGCGACGGCCCGGGCCGGCTCGGCGCGCGCGGCCGCTTCGTTGTCGGCGTCGAAGGGCGGATAGGCGGCCTTGTTCGAAAGCGCCAGCGCCGCAAGAGCTATGGCGAACGGGAACTGCGCTTCCTTCATGTGGCCGGTCAGCGTCGAGAAGGCGCGCACGGCATGGCTGCCATGTTCGCGCAAGGCCTGGCGCTCGGCGCCGGTCGCCGCATGCGCGCCCGAGGCGCCGGAGATCACGAGTTCGGTCCCGGCGAAATCGGGCAGCGAGCGCAGGAGCCCGGCGACGGCCGTCGCCAGGTGATTGTCCTTGCGCCGCGCGCGCCCGGACGCCACCGCGTCGATCTGCGCATAGGCCTTGCGGCCGCGCGCCTCGGCATGTGCGCGCGATTCCAGCACGAGGAACGCACCGCCCGAGCCGGTGATGACGCCGCCGCCGTCATTGGCGCCGCGCTGCCATACGGACTTCCACCGTTTGCGGTGGAGATGCCCGCCGAGTTCGTAGCCGAGCAGCATGTCGGGATGCTCGGTCTGGAACGCGCCGCCGACCAGCACATGCGTCGACTGGCCCGAGCGGATGCGCGCCGCCGCCGTCTCGATCGCCGAGACGCCCGCGCCTTCCTCGCCCATGAAGGTGCGCGAGGAGCCGGTCACCTTGTGGACGATGGAGATGTTGCCGGCGAGAAGGTTCGAAAGCTGCGCGAGGAAGAGCGTCGGCCGAAGCTCCGTCGTCAGCTTCTCGTTGAGCAGCAATTCGTGGTCGTTGCGCGAGCGCGAGGCTTCCAGAATGACTTCGTCGACCGCGACGTCGCGCTCGCCGCCGCCGGCCGCCACCACCATGTCCATCGACGCGCACAGCGCCTCGTCGTCCTTGATGCCGGCGTCGGCCAGCGCCAGGCCGGCCGTGTAGGTGCCGAGCCGCTGCCAGGTCTCCATCTGCCGCTGGTCCCCGCGCTTGGGGATCTGCTGGCTCCAGTCCATCTGCGGCAGCGGATGGATCGTGTAGGGCGCGAAGCGCTCGGCGTCATAGACCGGCTTGGCGCTGCCGGACGACAGGATCGACCAGTGGGTGTCCGCCCCTTCGCCGAGGCACGAGACGAGGCCGATGCCGGTGATGACGACGTCGCTGGCGCTCATGCGGATCGGCCTCAGGCCGCCTTGGCGGCGACGAGCTGGTCGATCTTGGCGCAGAGGTTTTCCATGACGAAGTATTCTTCCGTCGTGGCCTTGCCCTCGTTGACTTCCTGCGTCCACTTCTCGAGCGGAATCTTGATGCCGAATTCCTTGTCGATCGCGAAGACGATGTCGAGGAAATCGAGCGAATCGATGCCGAGGTCGTCGATCGTGTGGCTCTTCGGCGTGATGGTCTCGCGATCGATCTCGCTCGTCTCGGCGATGATGTCGGCAACCTTGTCGAATGTGGATGTCACGTGCAGTCCCTCGATGCGAGGTTGGAAAGAAGGTGTTCGCGCGCTCTCTAATCGCTTTTTGGCGGCAGGAAAAGGGCGCGGGGCATTTTGCGCCGAAGCGCGACGACCCACATCCTAGTTGAAGACGATGCGCGCCGCGGCATGAAGGCCGTTCTCGTTGAGGTTGACGACCACGGCCTCGCCCTCGCGCGAGCGGGCGCCGAGCACGGCCTGGATGAAATCGCCATGCGTCACCAGCACCAGGATGCCGGAGCCCGTATAGGTTTCGATCGTCTCGCGCAGCTTTTCGCGCCGTGCTTCTGCCTCCGGCGTCTCGGGCTCGACCGGGTCCAGCCAGTCGGCGGTCTCGACCAGCGAGGCGCCGAAGGCGAGCTCCGCCGTCTCCCTGGTGCGGCAATAGCGGCTGGCGATGACCTCCTGCACCGGCGCCGCGCGGGCGGCGAACAGCGCACCGATTCGCCTGGCCTGCTGGCGGCCCTGTTCGGAAAGGTTTCGCTGCGTGCGGCAGGCCTCGATGTCGAATGCGGCCGGCTCGCCGGAGCCCGGCGCATTGGCATGGTTGAGAAGCACCACCTGGCCGCCGTTCCGCAGGAGCGCCCAGCCTGCCTCGGTCGCGTGCGCCGGCAGGGCCAGCGCCAGCGCGGCGATGATGATGAGCGCCCGGATCATGCGATCTCCCATTCGTTCCATGACGACTCATATAGGCTGAACGGCGAAGTGCGAAACCGCTCGCCGCACGCCTTTTGACGCGGCTGGCCCATTGCGACGGTCCGCGGCGCGCGATACTGCCCGATCATGTCGGCTCTGACGGAAACAATCATCTTCGTCTTCGGACTGGTCGCGCTCGGCTACGTGTCGGGCTGGACTGGCCTGTTGAAGACCGCCATCGGCGACGCGCTGACGGCCTTCGCGGTCGCTATCGCCGTCCCCGTCCTGCTCTTTCGCACGCTCGTCCAGGCGGATTTCGAGGGCGCCGCGCCGCTCTCGCTCTGGGCAAGCTATTTCTTCGCCGTCGCGGTCGCCTGGGCTGTCGGCCAGTTGGTCACGTCGCGCGTGTTCGGCCGCGACAGCCGCGCCAGCGTCGTCGGCGGCGTCTCGTCCGCCTTCTCCAACCTCGTCCTCCTCGGCCTCCCGCTGGTCCAGGGCGTCTTCGGGCGGCCGGGACTGGAAGTCCTCTCGCTCATCGTCGCCGTCCATTTGCCGATCATGATGGCGACGTCGATCGCGCTTTTCGAATGGGCCAATCGCGGCTCGTCGGAGAGCGCCGGCATCCTCGCCGCCATTCTGGATTTCCTGAAGAAGCTCGTCTCCAACCCGCTCATCGTTGGCATTCTGGCGGCGCTGGTCTGGCGGCTGACGGGGCTCGAGATGCCCTCGCTCGGCATGCGCTTCGTCGATGCGCTGGCCAATTCCGCCGGCCCGCTCGCGCTGTTCGCCATGGGCATGTCGCTGCGCCGCATGGGCATTTCGGGGAATGTGAAGGCCGGGCTCGCCCTCTCGGCGGTCAAGCTCTTCCTCATGCCCGCCGTCGCCCTCGGCGCCGTGCTCGTCGTCGGCCTGCCGCCGCTCGCCGCCATGGTCGTCGTCACCGCCGCCTCGCTTCCCGCCGGCGTCAACCCCTATCTGATCGCGACCAAATTCGGCACCGGCCAGGCGCTCGCCTCCAACGTTATGACTATCTCGACCCTCATCGCCGCCGCGTCGAGCTTCCTGTGGCTCGCCGTGGCTCAACTCCTATTTGGCTGAATGCCTTGGTGCGGCCCTCGGGCTGCATTACATCTTGCCTCACACATTCCAATCTAAGGAACGAGGGAGGGCATCATGCTCAAGAAGACCAGCCATTTTCTCCGCGAAGCCAATCTGATCGGCGGCGAGTGGGTGCAGGCCGATTCGGGCCAGACCATCGACGTGACCAACCCCGCCAACGGCCAGAAGATCGGCGTCATCCCGAAATCCGGCGCCGCCGAGACCCGCCGCGCCATCGAGGCCGCGCACGAGGCGTTCAAGACCTTCCGCAAGACCAGCGCGCTCGAGCGCTCGAAGATGCTGCGCAAGCTGCACGACGCGATCATGGACAATCAGGACGCGCTCGCCGAGCTCCTGACCATGGAGCAGGGCAAGTCGCTGACCGAATCGCGCGGCGAGATTGGCGCATCGGCCGCCTATATCCTCTGGTTCGCCGAGGAAGCGCGCCGCACCTATGGCGACGTCGTGCCGTCCCCCTGGGCCGACCGCCGCATCCTGGTGACGAAGGAGCCGGTCGGCGTCGTCGCCGCGATCACGCCGTGGAACTTTCCGTCCTCCATGCTGTCGCGCAAGATCGGCCCGGCCATCGCGGCCGGCTGCACCGCCGTCGTCAAGCCGGCGACCCAGACGCCCTATTCGGGCCTCGCCTGGGGTGCGTTGTGCGAGGAAGTCGGCATCCCGAAGGGCGTCGTCAACGTCGTCACCGGCGGCGCGAGCGAGATCGGCAAGGAACTTTCGACCCATCCGCTCGTCAAGAAGATCACCTTCACCGGCTCGACCGAGGTCGGCAAGATCCTGATCGGCCAGTCGGCCTCGACGGTCAAGAAGGTCTCGATGGAGCTTGGCGGCAACGCGCCGTTCCTCGTCTTCGACGACGCCGATCTCGACCGCGCCGTCGACGGCGCCGTCGCTGCGAAATACCGCAATTCCGGCCAGACCTGCGTCTGCACCAACCGCTTCTTCGTCCAATCCGGCATCTATGACACCTTCGTCGACAAGCTCGCCAAGGCGTCGAACAAGCTCAAGGTCGGCCCCGGCCTCGAGGACGGCGTCCAGCAGGGCCCGCTGATCGACGAGAAGGCCGTCGAGAAGGTCGAGGAATTCGTCGCCGACGCCAAGGCCAAGGGCGGCAAAATCGTCGCCGGCGGCAATCGCCACAAGCTCGGCGGCTCGTTCTTCGAACCCACCGTCATCGCCGACGCGACGCCCGACATGAAGTTCATGAAGGACGAAATCTTCGGCCCCGTCGCCCCGGTCTTCCGCTTCGAGAAGGAGGAAGAGGCGGTCGAGATGGCCAACGACACCGAATTCGGCCTCGCCTGCTACTTCTACACCGGCGACCTCGGCCGCGCCTTCCGGGTCATGGAAGGCCTGAAATACGGCATGGTCGGCGTCAACGAAGGCATCATCACCACCCCCGAAGCCCCCTTCGGCGGCGTCAAGGAATCCGGCCTCGGCCGCGAAGGCGGCCATCAGGGCATCGAGGATTACCTCGATACGAAGTATGTCTGCATCGGCGGTCTCGGGCTTTAGCCGCCAGGCTTGAGAAGGTGGCGCTCGACGTTGCCCCCCTCTGTCCTGCCGGACATCTCCCCCGCAAGGGGGGAGATTATTCTCGTCGCCGACACCGCGTGATCTCCCCCCATGCGGGGGAGATGGCCGGCAGGCCAGAGGGGGGCGCGACGGAGCACCGACCTTCCGGATGAACTACCGATCCTTCACCGTCTCCATCGCCACGAAGGTCGACGTCTGCGCCACATGTGGCAGCGCCGAAATCCGCTCGCCCAGCACGCGCCGATACGAAACGATGTCCCGCGTCCTTACCTTCAAGAGATAGTCGAAGCTCGATGCCATCATGTGGCACTGCTCGATTTCGCGGATCGTCATCACCGCCTTGTTGAACTCGGCCAGCGCGGCTGACCGCGTGTCCGACAGCTTCACCTGCACGAACGCGATATGCCCTTCGCCCAGCCGCTCGCGGTCGACGATCGCCGAATACCCCCGAATGTAGCCGTCCGCCTCCAGCCGCTTCACCCGCGCCGCGACCGGTGTCTTCGACAACCCCACCTGGCCCGCCAGTTCCGCCATCGACAGCCGCGCCTCCTTGGAGAGCGCGGCGATGATGTTGAGGTCGATGCGATCGATTTGGTCCGGCATGGCCGATAATCCAGTCCGAATGATTGTTCGGACGCCATATCATCAGTCCATACGCCCTGCAAAGCGCCAGCGTTTGGCCATGCCGCGATTCTGCGCCATGCTATTCTCGCGTCAACCAAGGCCACCCCGTTTTTCGAGGCTCACACATGCTCGACGCCACCCGCGACCCGCGCGCCGCCATCCGCCGCAACACGCTCGCCGACGAGGGCGAAGTCCTCCAAAGCCTCGTCCGGCAGGCCAATCTCTCGCCCGAAGAGCGCACGCGCATCTCCACCCGCGCCACCGGCCTCATCCGCCAGGTGCGCGGGTCCGCCGAGCCGAAGCTGATGGAGGTCTTCCTCGCCGAATACGGCCTGTCGACCAGCGAAGGCGTCGCACTGATGTGCCTTGCCGAAGCGCTCCTTCGCGTCCCCGACGCCGACACGATCGACGAGCTCATCCGCGACAAGATCGCCCCGCACGACTGGTCTGCCCATTCCGGCGGCTCCGGCTCGATCTTCGTCAACGCGTCGACCTGGGCGCTGATGCTCACCGGCAAGGTGCTCGACGAAGGCGAGGGCGGCATCGAGCGGACGCTGCGCGGCATGGTCCGCCGCGTCGGCGAACCCGTCATCCGCCGCGCGGTCGCCGCCGCCATGCGCGAGATGGGCGAGAATTTCGTCCTCGGCCGCAACATTGCCGAGGCCGTCAAGCGCGGCGCCGGCGAAATCCGCAAGGGCAATCTCTATTCCTACGACATGCTGGGCGAGGCGGCCCGCACCGAAGACGATGCGCTGCGCTATTTGAAGGCCTATGCCGACGCGATCCGGGCTCTAGCGAAAGAGGCCCGCTCCGACGACATCCGCAAGAACCCCGGCATCTCGGTCAAGCTTTCCGCGCTTCACCCGCGCTACGAGCGCCCGCAACGTGCGACCATGCTGCCCGTGATGACGGAACGCCTCCTGTCGCTGGCGCTGGCCGCGAAAGAGGCCCGCATGGGCCTCAACATCGATGCCGAGGAAGCCGACCGGCTCGATCTCTCGCTCGACGTCATCGAAGCCGTGCTCGCCGATCCGCGCCTTGCCGGCTGGAACGGATTCGGCGTCGTCGTCCAGGCTTACGGCCTGCGCGCCGCGCCGGTCATCGACTGGCTGCACGATCTGGCGACCCGGCTCGACCGCAGGATCATGGTCCGCCTCGTCAAGGGCGCCTATTGGGACACCGAGATCAAGCGCGCGCAGGTCATGGGCCTTGCCGGCTATCCCGTCTTCACCCGCAAGCCGAACACGGACGTCTCCTACATCGCCTGCGCAGGCAAGCTCCTCGGAATGACGGATCGCATCTACCCGCAATTCGCCACCCACAACGCCCACACCGTCGCGGCCATCCTCGAAATGGCCGCCGACCGCGACGCCTTCGAATTCCAGCGCCTGCACGGCATGGGCGATGCGCTGCACGAGGCCGTGCGCAAGGCCGAAGGCACGCGCTGCCGCATCTACGCCCCGGTCGGCGCCCATTCCGACCTTCTCGCCTATCTCGTCCGCCGCCTGCTGGAAAACGGCGCCAACTCCTCCTTCGTCCACCAGATCGTCGACGAAAACGTCTGCCCCGAGGAAATCGCCCGCGATCCGTTCGATGTCGTCGCGCAGCAGGGTGCAGCGCGCAATCCGGCCCTGCCGCGACCGTCCGAGATTTTCGGCGCAGGCCGCGTCAACGCCAGGGGCTTCGACATCACCGATCCGCTGACCGAAGACGCCATCGAGGCCGAACGCTCGAAATTCGCCGCCCCGCATCGCTGGAAGCCAGGCGGCACCGGCCAACCGCGCGAAATCGTCAACCCGGCGAACCCCACCGACATCGTCGGCGAAATCGTCGAGGCCGATGCCGCCGCCGTCACCGCCGCCATCGATCGCGCTTCGGCAGCAACCGCCGCATGGGCGGCGACGCCCGTCGCGGACCGCGCGGACATGCTGCGCCGCGCCGCCGATCTCTACGAAGAGCACGCCATCGAGTTCTTCGCCCTCGCCACCCGCGAGGCCGGCAAGTCCGTGCCGGACGGCATCGCGGAAGTGCGCGAGGCTGTCGACTTCCTGCGCTACTACGCGGCGCAGGCAGGCGAAGCCGAAAAAGCCGGCGCGCCACGCGGCGTCATTGCCTGCATCTCGCCGTGGAACTTCCCACTCGCCATCTTCACCGGCCAGGTCGCCGCCGCGCTCGTCACCGGCAATGCGGTCGTCGCCAAGCCGGCCGAACAGACGCCGCTGATCGCCGCCCGCGCCGTCGAACTCCTTCACGAGACCGGCATCCCCGCCGATGTGCTGCAACTCGTCATCGGGGACGGGCCGAATGTCGGCGCCCCGCTGACGGCCGATCCGCGCATCGCCGGTGTCTGCTTCACCGGGTCCACCGAGGTCGCGCGCCTGATCGAGCGCCAGCTCGCCGAAACCGCCGCGCCCGACGCCATGCTCATCGCCGAAACCGGCGGCCTCAACGCCATGATCGTCGATTCCACCGCGCTTGCCGAGCAGGCCGTGCGCGACATCGTCGCCTCCGCCTTCCAGTCCGCCGGCCAGCGCTGCTCGGCGCTGCGCATGCTCTACGTCCAGAAGGACGTCGAGCCGCACATGCTGGCGATGCTCAAGGGCGCGCTCGCCGCCATGCGCATCGGCGATCCCTGGTCGATGGCGACCGACATCGGCCCCGTCATCGATGCCGAGGCGCAGCAGTCCATCGCGGACTACTGCGGCAAGCTCAACGGCGAGGGGCGCCTGATCGCAAAGCTCGACGCCCCGTCAAACGGCCGCTTCGTCGCCCCGCACATCTTCCGCGTGAAGGGCATCGAGGAACTGGAGCGCGAAATCTTCGGCCCCGTCCTCCACGTCGCAACCTTCGAGGCCGACGAGATCGACAAGGTGATTTCTGCCATCAACAGAACGGGTTACGGCCTCACCTTCGGGCTCCACACGCGCATCGACGCACGCGTCCAGCATGTCATCGACCGCATCCACGCTGGCAACATCTACGTCAATCGAAACCAGATCGGCGCGGTGGTGGGCTCGCAACCCTTCGGCGGCGAGGGCCTCTCCGGCACCGGCCCCAAGGCCGGCGGCCCGCACTATCTGCGCCGCTTCCGCAAAACCGTGTACCGCGCCGAAACCGTCGAGCCGGGCGCCGAACTTTCGCTGACCGCGCTTCGCGACCACATGCCCGACTCTCGAAAGGGCGATTGGTCGACCCGTCCCGATCGCATCGCCGTCTTGCGCAAGCATCTGCGCGGAAAGGCTTCCGATGCGATTTCGGCTGCGGCGTCGCTCGAATACGGCCCGGTCGACCTTCCGGGGCCGACAGGCGAGGGCAATGCCCTGTCGCTCGGTCCGCGCGGCCGGGTACTCTGCCTCGGCCCTTCGGAAGACGCGCTTCTCGCACAGGTCGTCCAGGCGCTCGCCGCCGGCAACGCCGTCCTTGCCGTCGCCCCGCGCGCCAACGCGGTCCTGAAGCCGCTGACGGGCAAGGGCCTGCCGCTCGCCGCGCTCGACGGTCAGTTGACGCCGCTCGACCTCGTCGACCTCGGCGCCGATCTCGTCGCAAGCGCCGCAGACGAAGCGACGCTCCGCACCCTCCGCCGAGCCCTCGCGCAAAAATCCGGACCCATCGTCCCCCTCGTCACCGAGCCGATCTACCCGGCCGCCTACACGCACGAGCGCTCCGTCTGCGTCGACACCACCGCCGCCGGCGGCAATGCGAGCCTCTTGGCCGCGGCGGAGTAGTGCGTCCTTCGAGGCTCGCCGTAAAGGCTCGCACCTCAGGATGAGGGAGGGCGGCACTCGAACCCAGAAGGTTTGTGGGCTCGAGCACCGACGGTCCTCATCCTGAGGTGCGAGCCCGCAGGCCGTCGAAAAGAACAGCGCATCTATCGACGGGCGAGCCTCGAAGGACGCAGCGACGCCTCGTTCAAACCTCGTCGGTCGGCATCCCGATCCGCAGCAGGTTGCCGTCCGGGTCCCACACATAGAACTCGGTCATGCCCCAGTCGCGGGCCATGACCGGGCTCAGTTTCTCAGCGCCGCGCGCCGTGAAATCCGCATGGAGCGCGAGCGCGTCGCGCCCGCGAATATAGGCGGAGGAGACCGGAGGCAGCTTCTCGTCGTCGGTCCGCCAGAAGTGCAGCTCGATGTCGCCGCGCTTGACGATGAGATAGTCCTCATCCGCGTAATGCGTTGCCGAAAACCCCAGCCGCTCCTCGTAGAAGCGGCGCGTGCGCAAGATGTCGAGCGACGGCAGGACGGGGATCGCGCGGGCGGTCTCCTCGAGCATCCTACGCGCCTTCGACGACCGAAAATCCCTCGAACTGCGGGTGCCCGATATAGGCCGGCTTCGTTGTGCCGGCATTCTTGTGCGCATCGCGGAAATTCTGCGATTTCGTCCAGGCGAGGAAGTCGTTATGGCTTGCCCACACCGTATGCGAGGCGAAAAGCGTATAGCCCTCGTCCTCGTTCACCGGCCCGCGCAGGAGATGGAACTCGCGAAATCCGTTCATCTCGGAAAGCTTCGAATCGCGGTTCTTCCAGATGTCCTCGAACGCGGTCTCCGAGCCGGTCTTCACCTTGAAGCGGTTCATGGCGATATACATCAGGCGATTCCTTTCGCTGCGTTGCCGGTTTCCGCGTCGAGCGCCAGCTCGGCCGCGCGGAGCTTGAAGTCGATGACGTTTCCGGGCCGGAAGGCGCCGGGCGCAGGCGTCGGGTTCGGCCCCGCCTGCACGATCTCGCCGCGCAAACCCGTCAGATCGGCGATGCGCGCGTCGGCCGCCAGCGCCTGCCGACGCTCCAGAAAGGCCCGCAATTCCGGGTGAAGCCCGTCGCCGCGCGCTGCCGCCATGGCATCAAAGCCGAGAAAGGACATCGCGACCTACCTCGAAAAAACCAGCGGCACGGTGAACGGCCAGGAGTTGCGCCCCGCCGCCGGCGGAATGGCCGGGAAGGGCGCTGCCCGCTGCACCGTCTGCAACGCCGCCTGGTCGAGCACCGGCGAGCCGGAGCTGCGCGCGATGCTGACGCCGCCGACGCCGCCGCCGGCATTGACGGTGAACTGCACGTGGACTTCGCCGCGAATGCCCTGCCGCTGCGCCTCGCGCGGATAGCGCAGCGAGCGCCGAAGCCGGCTCGCGATCTGTCCGGGATAGTTGGAGACGGCCGCATTGCCGGCCGCGTTCGCCTGCCGGGCCTGACCGGACGGCGCGGCCCGCGCCGCCGCGCTGCCCTCGGCCACGCCGCGCTGCGCATCCGCCTGGTTCTGGCCGCCCGAACCCTGCCGAGGCGCCGGCCGCGCGGCCTGCTGCTGCTGGCGCGGACGCTCGGTGCGCTGCGGCTCCGGCGGGGGCGTATAGGCAGGTCGCGGCGTCGGGATGGGCACGTCCACCACTGCCGCCAGTTCCTCGCGTTCTTCGACGGGTTGCGCCGCTTCGACGGGCACCTCGGCAGGCGCGGCTTCGACCGGCTCGCTCTCGACCGGTTCCACCGCCTCGACAGGCTCGGCGGTTTCCGGCGGCGTCACCTCCGCTTCGGTGGGATCGGTCGGCTCCACGGGCTCGCTTTCCTGCGGCTCGACGGCCGCCGTCTCCACGGGCTCGGCGGGTTCGCTCGTCTCGACGGGCTCAACCGCCTCCGCCGTCGTCGGCTCCACCGCTTCGCTCTCGACCCCGCTCGCCACCTGGTCCGCCGGCGCAAATCCGAGCGCGGCGATGTCGATCTCGATCGCGCCGGCGCCCGCTTCCTGGATCGGCGGCGTCGGCGGCTCGCGGGTCACGATATAGGCCGCGCCCGCATGGGCCGCGAAAATGACCGCCGCCGACGCGAGCCAGAGCATGCGCTGGCGGCGCGCCTGCCGCCCGAGCTCCTTTGGCCATGCGATGTCGCTATGAGGGTTCATCGATCACTCTGCCGCCGGCTGCAAAGGCGCCTGCGGCGCGCCGGTCGTCTCCATGCCGACGAGCGCGATCTTGCTGTAGCCCGCAAGCCGCACGAGGTTCATCACGCCCATCAGGTCGCCATAGGAGACCGCCTGGTCGGCGCGCAGGAAGATGCGCGTCTCCGCGTCGCCTTCCGCGGCGCTGGCGATCGCCTCTGCCAGCGCTTCGGGCCGCACGTCCTCGTTGCCGACGCTGATCGACAAATCGCTCTGCACCGTGACGTAGAGCGGCGCGTCGGGCCGCGGCTGCGGCGCGGCGTTGGAAGATGGCAGGTCGACGTTGATGTCGACCGTCGCCAGCGGCGCGGCCACCATGAAGATGATGAGAAGCACCAGCATCACGTCGATGAACGGCGTGACGTTGATCTCGTGGTTCTCGGCGAGGTCGTCGCTCTCGGTGCTGCGGTTGAGGCTGCCGGCCATCGGACTACTCCGCCGCCTTGGAGAGGTGCGAAAGATCGCCGGCGCGCGCATGGTCGACGTCGCGGCTGACGAGCCGCTCCACCGCGGCCGACGCATGACCGAGCAGCAGCCGGTAACCGGCGACCGAGCGCGCGAACGCGTTGTAGATCACGACCGCCGGAATGGCCGCGACGAGGCCGAGCGCGGTCGCGAACAGCGCCTCCGCGATGCCCGGCGCGACGATGGCGAGGTTCGTCGTCTGCGCCTGGCTGATGCCGATGAACGAGTTCATGATGCCCCAGACCGTGCCGAACAGCCCGACGAACGGCGCCGTCGAGCCGATCGTCGCCAGAATGCCGGTGCCGCGCGAGATGTTCCTCTGCGCCTCCGCCTCGATCCGCATCAGGTGGGAGGTCACGCGCTCCTTGAGGCCCGCCGGGCCGTGATGGTCGAGGCTGTCGCGCACCATCGCCCGCTCGTGGCCGGCGGCGCGAACCATCAGCACCGCCGGACCCTTGCCGTTCTCCAGCGACCGTCCCGCCTCGCTCAGCGTGCGTGCGGCGAGGATCTTGTCGAGCGCCGAGGCAAGGCGGCGCTTCGCTCCGGCGATCTCCAGCGTCTTGGCGAGCCAGATCGTCCAGGTCACGAAGGAGGCGAAGATCAGTCCGATCATCACCGACTTCACCACCCAGTCGGCGGCCATGAACATGCCCCAGGGCGAAAGGTCGTGCGGCAGGCGCGCGTCGCGCTCGACGGGGGCGGCTTCCTCGCCGGGGGCGACGACCGGCGTTTCCACCGGCGCCGCCGGCGCCTCGACGGGCGCCGTCTGCTGCGCCTGCGCATGGGCGGGCAGGGCGGCAGCCAGCGGGCCCGCCATCAGCATTGCGGCGAGGGCGGCGCGCAGGAGGGTCGGCCGGGCGGTCTTGAGAGGGAACATCATCATCAGCTTCCGAACGTAACGTCGCCCAGCGACTTTGTTTCCAACTCCCGGATGCAGGTCGAGGCGTCCACGCCTTCGCCGGTGCATTCGGTCGCGTTGTTGACGAGCACGCGCCCGACGTCCTCGCATTTCGTGCCGTTGAAGTCGAACTGGCGAACCTTGGTCTTGCCCTGCGGCAGGTCCATGAAGTCGACGACCGTCAGCCGCTCGACGAGGCCGTTCTTGTCGAACAGCACCAGTTCGAACGCCGCGCGCATGATGTCGCTCTGAAGCTGGTTGGCGACCACGAATGTGAAGCGGCAGCCGCGTTCCGAGGGCTGCAGCGCGTTGAGCTCGAGGCTGAGCGCCGGCGCCTTCGCCTCCTGCGCGCTCGCCGGCCCGAGGGCGAGCGCGGCGGCGCAGATGCCGAGCGATAGGCGCTTCCAGATCGATGTCATGAATGTCTCCGGTTTGATCTTGAACGGTCGAATTGACGGGCCGGGGCGACGCCGGTGGAGGCGGTTGGAACGTGCATCGCCCCGGTCTCCATCAGCCGCCCCAGCGCATGGTTGCGCCAACCTTGACCGACAGACCCGGCTCATAGACCGTGGTCGTCGTCGAGGCGTTGAGCGGATTTGCGTATTTGACATCGAACAGGTTGTCGATGCGGAAGTCGAGCCGGAAATTCTCGGTCGCCTGGTAGTTGGCGAAGAGGTTCACCAGCGTGTAGTCGTCGGCAAAGCTCGCGCCGCTGGGCGGCACGTTGTGCTGCACCTCGCCGCCGAACGTGAGCCGTCCCTCATAGGCGCGCATGCCGAGCTGCGCCGTCACCTGGCTTGAGGGGATGGTGACGAGGTCGGCGCGCACGCCGTCCTCTTCGGTGAAGCCGTCGATGATCGACGCCGACAGCCCGCCGAAGAAACGTCCCTGGTCGTAGACCGCCTCGAACTCGAACCCGCTGATCTCGGCAGCGGCGAAATTCTGGTACTGGAAGCAGATCGGGATGCGCCCCGCGCCCGGCGTGAACCGGCAGCCCGAGCCCGGCACGAAGGGCGACAGGTTCTGCCCGCCGATATAATCCTCGACGTCGTTGTGGAAGTAGGCGGCCTTGACGCGCAGGCTGTCACTGCCGTCGAAGATGCCGTCGCGACTGTAGTTGATGCCGGCTTCCCAGGTCCTTGCCGTCTCCGGGCGCAGATTGGGGTTTGGCAAGAACGGGAACACCACGCCATTGGGGTGCAGCCCGCTGATCAGCGTCTCGGTGACGGTCGGCGAGCGGTAGCCTTCGGCATAGGTGCCGTAGAATTGCAGCCCTGCCAAAGCCTCTGTGTCGAAGGGCGAGACGCCCACAGTCAGGCGCGGCGACAGCCGGTCGCCCGAGCTTTCCGCATTCGTCCCGTCGAGGCTGTAGGTGTCGTAGCGCAGCGCGCCGATCACTTCGAGCCAGTCATAGGTCAGCTTGTTCTGCACATAGGCGCCACCCACCTTGCGGGTGCCGGACGGCGTATAGACGTCGCTGCCGCCGGCCGGGCTCGCGGTCGTCACGTCGTCCTGCAGCCAGTCGCCGCCATAGGTCAGTTCGTGGTCGACCAGCCCGGTCGAAAAGCGCGACGTGTTCCAGATGTCGATGCCGAGCGTGTCGAGGTCGTAGCTCGTCTGCGAACCGGCCGGAATGACGATCGGCCGGCCGGTGACGGACGAGAACTGCCGCGTATCGGTCTTGAAGGTCTGGCCGAGATCGGCCGCGTTGTAGGCGAGGTTGACGTTGAGATCGAGCCAGGTCTGGTCCGGGTCGGTGACGTTGTAGCGTGCCGTCCAGGTGTTCTGCTTGAGGTCGACGTCATAGGTGTCCGCGCCTTCGGTCCAGCCATTGTCGGCCCCGGTCCAGCCGAGCTTCAGCGTCGAGAACTCCGTCGGTCGGATGGTGGACTTGAGCAGCCCGCTCAGAACGTCGAAGCCGGACCCCGCGACCCGGTCGCCGCCGCCATCCTTGTAGTCGCCGAAATCGCGCCAGACGACATTGCCGAGCACGTCGACGGCATCGTTGATGCGATAGGCGCCGACGGCGCTCGTCGTCCAGCCATTGCCATTGCTCTCGTAGCGCCCGGTGGTGGAAACCGCATAGGTCTCGTCGTCGTCGAGGAAATCCTCGGCATCCTTGGTCTCGAAGAACACCACGCCGCCGATCGCGCCCGAGCCATAGGTGTTGGCCACTGGGCCGCGGATCACGTCGACCTGCTGGACGAGTTCGGGGTCGAGGAAGAACAGGCTCTGCGTGCCGTGGCCGGAGCGCTGGAAGTTCTGCCGCGCCCCGTCGACGATCACCGAGACGCGCCCGAAATCCTGCAACCCGCGCACATTGATGCTGGAAGCCGCGCGCTTGGCGTCGGACTGCGCCGTGATGCCCGGAACGCCGAAGAACAGCCCGCCCACCGTCGAGGCCTGCCGGCGCTCGATCTGCTCGCGGCCGATCCGGCTCACCGATGCCAGTTGATCGATCGGGCTTTCGCCCGTCCGGCTGACGATGGTGATCTGGTCGAGCACGGTCACGCGTGCGAGCGCTTCCGACAGATCCGCCTCCTCCTGTGCGATGGCGGGCGATCCCGCCATCAATGCTGCGCTTGCGAGCAGCATTGCTCGCCTCGTCGGGCTTGCGCCCCATGCCCCTTTGCCCGTCATCACCCACGCTCCTGATTCAAAGATCTGGTTGCTGCTGGCTGGCGCTGGGCTCGCTGGCATGTCTGAAACCGGAGCGGTCATTTCCTGACTAAATCACTCCGGTATTGCGCTTCCCTATAAAACCTGATTATCACTGTCAAGAAATCGCAATCGAGATTTGTCCTGTCGCCCAGCCAGCCTTCAGCAAGCCCGGCGCGAAGAGGGGTTTGACACCGTGAATATGAGCAATTCACCGGACGCATTCGCTGAGCGTTCGAGGACTGACTGGAAGCACGAGGAGGGGCGGGCCGAACCGCGTCATGTGCAGAGCCGCGACCTGTTCGAAGGGCGCACCGAAATCTGCATCGAACATGAAGGCGCGGTCTACCGCCTCAAGATCACCCGGCAGGGCAAGCTGATCCTCAACAAATAGGTGCTCCATGACTGCTGTCGTCAAGCCGTCGCCGCGGGAAATCCGTCAGGCGCGCGCCGACAATCCGAAGATGCGCGAGCGCGACCTGGCCGCGCAACTCTCCATTTCCGAAGCCGAACTCGTCGCAGCTCAAGTGGGCGAGGGCGCGACCGCGATCGAGCCGCGCGTGAACGACCTTCTCTCCGGCCTCGAGGCCGTGGGCGAGGTGATGGCGCTGACGCGCAACGAAAGCGCGGTCCACGAGAAGATCGGCGTCTACGACAATGTCAACCCCGGCCCGCATGCGGCGATGGTGCTCGGCGGCGAGATCGACCTGCGCATATTCCCCAAAGTCTGGGCCCACGGCTTTGCCGTCGAAAAGCGCGACGGTGATGAGATCCGCCGCAGCCTCCAGTTCTTCGACAAGGCCGGCGACGCGGTCCACAAGATCCATCTGCGTCCGGCCTCCAACCTCTACGCCTTCCACAAGCTCGTCGCCGCGCTTGCCTCCGACGCCCAGGCGCAGGAGCTTGAGATCGCACCATCCGCGCCGGCCCCCTTCGTGCCCACCAGCGCCGACGGCAATGCCGTCCGCGACCGCTGGGCGGCGATGACCGACCCGCACGAATTCATCGGCCTCCTGCGCGCGCTCAAGCTGTCGCGCCGCGAGGCGGTCGGGCTGGTCGGCGACGATTTCGCCTGGCAGCTTGACGCAAGCGGCCTCCACGCCATGTTCAATCATGCCGTCGAGCAGGCCTTTCCGATCATGTGCTTCGTCGGCAATCGTGGCTGCATCCAGATCCATTCGGGGCCGATCATGAACGTCAAGCCGATGGGGCCGTGGATCAACGTCATGGACCCGACCTTCCACCTCCATCTGCGCGCCGACCACGTCGCCGAACTCTGGGGCGTGCGCAAGCCGACGAAGGAGGGCCACGTCACCTCGATCGAGGCCTACGACGCCAAGGGCGAACTGATCATCCAATTCTTCGGCAAGCGCAGGGAAGGCGAGGACGAGCGCGCCGACTGGCGCCTGATCGCGGAAAACCTGCCGCGCATCCCGCGTTCGAGCGCGGCCTGAACGGGGCGATTTCATGAAGACCATCATTCTGGGCTTTGCCGCGACGCTGGCGCTCTCCGCCGCCGCGCTCGCGCAGGACGGCCCGCAGCGCATCGTCGCCATCGGCGGTTCGCTGACCGAGATCGTCTATGCGCTCGGTCAGCAGGACCGCCTCATCGCCCGCGACACCACCAGCGTCTTCCCGCGCGGGGCGCTGGAACTGCCCGACGTGGGCTACATGCGCGCGCTCTCGCCCGAAGGCGTCCTGTCGGTCGATCCCGACCTGATACTGACGCTCGAAGGCGCCGGCCCGCCCGAGGCGATGGATGTCATCCGTTCGGCGAGCGTGCCCGTCGTCACCGTCCCCGAAACCTTCGACCGCGAAGGCGTCCTCGCCAAGGTCGAGGCGGTCGGCAAAGCTTTGGGCGTCGAGGAAGAAGCCGCAGAACTGGCAAGACGCATCGATGCCGATCTCCAGGCGGCCGAAGAGGCCGCATCGGGCATCGACGACCCCGCCCGCGTGCTCTTCATCCTTTCGATGGAAGGCGGGCGCGTCATGGCGTCCGGCACCGGCACTGCCGCCGACGGCATGATCCGCCTTGCCGGCGGCGAAAACGCCATCACCGACTATCCCGGCTACAAGCAACTGACCGACGAAGCCATCGTCACCGCCGCGCCGGACGTCGTTCTCCTCATGGATCGCGGCGGCAATCTCGACCCCGCGCTCGTCGACCTCTCCACGCAGCCCGCCTTGGCCGCGACGCCCGCCGGCGAAACCGGCCGCGTCGTCCGCATGGACGGCGCATACCTGCTCGGCTTCGGCCCGCGCACGGCCGAGGCCGCGACGGAACTGGCGGCGAAACTGCAAGCCGGCGCCGATTGAGATGAGCGTGATGGAAGAGGCGACGCCCGCTGCCCGTCGACGGACGCGGCCGGCGGGTGACCGCTCGCATGTCGCGCGGCTGACGATCCTCGGTCTCGCGGGCGCGCTCGTCCTCGTCTCGCTCTTCAGCCTGACGGCCGGCGCCTCCGACGCGTCGGTGGTCGACCTGATCCGTGCGTCCATCTCCGGCGACATCGAGATTTCCGCGCGCGACCGCGTCATCATCTACGACATCCGCCTGCCGCGCGTCGCGCTCGGCATCCTCATCGGCGCGGCGCTCGCCGTCTCGGGCGCCGTCATGCAGGGCCTGTTCCGCAACCCGCTCGCCGATCCGGGCCTCGTCGGCGTCTCGGCCGGCGCCGGCCTCGGCGCCATCTCGATCATCGTGCTCGGCGGAACGACGCTCGGCCCGCTCGTCGCGCTTCTGGGCATCTACGCGCTGCCCTTCGCCGCCTTCCTCGGCGGCCTCGCGACGACGCTTCTGCTCTACAAGGTCGCCACGCGGCGCGGCCAGACCTCGGTCGCGACCATGCTTCTGGCCGGCATCGCGCTCGGCGCCATGGCCGGTGCCTTTTCCGGCGTCCTCGTCTATCTGGCCGACGACAACCAGCTTCGCGACCTGACCTTCTGGGGCCTCGGCTCGCTCGCCGGAGCGACATGGACCAAGATCCTCGCCGCCGGCCCGATCATCGTCCTCGCCCTCGTCGCATCGCCGTTCCTCGCCCGCGGCCTCAACGCGCTTGCGCTGGGCGAGGGAGCCGCGCACCACCTCGGCGTCCCGGTCCAGCGCTTGAAGAACACCGCCATCGTCACCGTCGCCGCCGCAACGGGTGCATCCGTGGCCGTTTCCGGCGGCATCGGCTTCGTCGGCATCGTCGTCCCGCACCTCCTGCGCCTGTCGATCGGCCCCGACCACCGCTACCTGCTGCCGGCCTCCGCGCTTCTCGGCGCAAGCCTCCTGCTTCTAGCCGACGCTGTCTCGCGCACCATCGTCGCGCCGGCCGAACTGCCGATCGGCATCGTCACGGCCGCCGTCGGCGCACCGTTCTTCCTCTGGATTTTGCTGCGCCGGCGCGGCGTGCTGGATTTGTGAGGCCGCGATGATCGAAACCCGCAACGTCAAGGTTTCGCTCGGTGGCCGGCCCATCCTGCACGGCATCGACTTCGCCGCCTATGCCGGTGAAATCACCGCCATCGTCGGCCCCAACGGCTCGGGAAAATCGACTTTTCTCAAGGCCTTGTCGGGCGATCTGGATTCGACGGGCGAGATTGCGATCGACGGCCGCGACCTCCATTCGCTAAAGCCGTGGCAGGCCGCCAGCCTGCGCGCCGTCCTCCCGCAGGCGACCAGCCTCGCCTTTCCGTTCACCGTCCGCGAAATCGTCCGGCTTGGCCTGATGGGCGGCCGATCCGGCGTCGCCGGCCGCGAACTCGAATCGCTGCCCGACCGCGCTCTGTCGACCGTCGACCTGACGGGCTTCGCCGGCCGCCACTATCAGGAACTCTCCGGCGGCGAGCAGCAGCGCGTGCAACTCGCGCGCGTTCTTTGCCAGGTCTGGGAACCGGTGCTCGACGGCCAGCCGCGCTTCCTCTTCCTCGACGAGCCGGTCTCCAGCCTCGACATCAAGCACCAGCTCGTCATCATGGACGTCGCCCGCGACTACGCGCGCCGCGGCGGCGGCGTCATCGCCGTCCTCCACGATCTGAACCTGACGGCGATGTATGCCGATCGCATGATGATGCTGAATGAGGGCAGGATCGCCGCTTTCGGCGCCCCGTCCGATCTTCTCACGGATGAACTGATCGAAACCGTCTTCGACTGCCGCCTGCGCGTAGGCGTCGCGCCTTTGGGAAACGTCCCCTTCGTCCTGCCGCAGTCGATCCGGGCTTAGGACGTCATCGAAAACCGAGACCTGGATTCCTGTGACAAGCACAGGAATGACGATGGCAGGAGTGTTTCCGCCATAGAGCGATGGTCGAAGGCCGGCTTAACCCTTGATGCCGTCATTCCTGTGCTCGTCACAGGAATCCAGGCCTCACCCCTGCGCCTAGCGAACCCCTAAACCCACTAGTTCGCCGCCACCCGCGGCAAATCCACATCGATCCCCAGCAACGACCGCATGTTCGGGCGCGCCTTGACGAGATCCTCGATCGTATACCCCTCGAGCACCTCGAAGAACGCGCCCAGCGCCTTGCGCAGCGCCTCGTTGAGCGCGCAGGCGTCGACCAGCGGGCACTCCGTCGCGTCCTTCTCGAAGCATTCGGCCATGGCGAAGCTGTCTTCCGTCACGCGCACGATGTCGAAGAGCGTGATCGCGGAAGCCGCGCGTCCGAGCCGCACGCCGCCATTGCGCCCGCGCACGGTCTCGACCAGCCCGTTCTCGACCAGCGGCTGCAGGATCTTGAACAGGAACAGCTCCGAGACGCCATAGGCGCTCGCGATCTCGGGAATGCGGCTCAGCCGCCCCGGATTGGCCGCGCAATACATGAGGATACGCACTGCGTAATTCGTCTGGCGGGTCAGCCGCATGGCATGCCTTTCACGATTCCGTCGGTCGGCTTCCTATGGTCTATTCCTTAGAATGGTTCCAGACAAGCCTGCTTCGATAAAACATGAGCATGATTATCATCTTTATGCGCGCATGGCAGCCGTGCTCACGACAATTTGCCTTGAAATCCATGCTGCAACGCACAATATTCGGCAGGTCGAGTTGCTTCGACTTCAGGGGAGGACCTTGAGGAGAGCGACGCTATGCAAGACCTGAGAATCAAGACCGAAATGCCCCTTGGCGTCATCCGCCAGCTCCGCCCGTCGGACCTGCCGAAGTTCCGCGAACACCTTCTCCGCCTCGATGTCGAAAGCTGCCGCGACCGTTTCAACGGTCCGTCGAACGAAGCCTTCGTCGCGGCCTATGCCGACCGCGCCTTCCGCGCCGGCACGACGGTGATCGGATATGTCGAGGGCGACGAGGTGCTGGGCGCAGCCGAACTGCACGAGATCGAGGGCGAGGGCGAGCCGACCGGCGAGATCGCGTTCTCGGTGGAAGCGGTGCTTCAGCACCGCGGCATCGGCAGCAGGCTGTTCCAGCGCCTGATCTGGCACGCCCACGCGCTCGGCTACACGCAGCTCCGCGTCACCACCCACCCGCAGAACCAGGCGATGAAGAAGCTAGCATCACGCTTCAATGCACGCCTGCGCTTCGAGGGCGGCGAGACGGTCGGCCTCATCGAGCTCGAACCGGCAACCGAAATCTTCGCCCCACAGGTGATGCCTCAACCCCGACGCCTTGCCGCCTGAATGACGGCACAAAAAAAGGCCCGGAAAAATCCGGGCCTTTTTCTTTTATCGGTAGTTGGTTCAGGCGGCCTTCTTGACCTGCTCCTGAACGACCTTGGCATTGTCGGCCATCAGCGTCTTCGCTTGGTCGGCGCCGGTGCGGATGCGCTCCATGTTGGCGGCGGTCGCCTCGCGCACGTAGTCGGCCTGGATCGTCAGCGCCTCACCGACCGAATTGGCGTCGGCGAGCTTCTCGACGGTGGCGAAATAGTGCTGCGTGTTGGCGAGCGTCGCGTCGAGCATGGTGCGCGTCACGGCGTCGAAGCTGCCGGCGAACGGACCGAAGGCGGTCTTGCTCTGGTCGGCGAGCGAAGCGGCCTGGCGGTGCAGTTCCTCGGCGCGCTGGGCGGCGGTCGCAGCCTGCGTGCGGAAGAAGTCGCGGGTGGCTTCGGGAACCTGGATCTTCGCGCCGACTTCGTCGAAAGCGCGGGTAAAGCCGTCGAAATAGGAAGCGGCGGCCTGCTGGGTCTTGGTCTTGGTCATCACTATCTCCATTCTCGTTAAAGGAGCCATGGTCGGGCCTCGCCCGTTGTGGCTCGAGGCTGGATGCGTATATAGAGGAGAATTTGTGCAATGCAACATGAAATCCGGGTGCAATGCAAAATTTCATGAATCGTGATCATGCCCGTGCCGAAATCGCCGCGCTGAGTGATGTTGACAAGGCCCGCGCGCTGCGCCGAACCAAGGCCGTCGCAACCGCCGCGCTGGTGCTGTGCGTTGCGGTCTTCCTCGCCGCCCGCGCGTTCCAGGGCGACTATCCCGGCCTCGCCTACGTTGCCGCCTTCGCCGAAGCCGCCGCCATCGGCGGCATTGCCGACTGGTATGCGGTCGTGGCGCTCTTTCGCCGCCCGCTCGGCCTGCCGATCCCGCACACCGCGATCATCCCGGCCAACAAGGACCGCATCGCCGACAATCTCGGCCGCTTCATCGAAACCAACTTCCTCACCGAAAAGGCCGTCCGCGCCAAGCTGCAGGAGGTCGATTTCGCCCGCCTGGTCGCCGACTGGCTGGGCGAGCGTCGCCATGCCGAAGACCTCGCCGGCTTCGTCACTCGCATGACGCCGCAGGCACTCGCCGCGCTCGAAAACTCGAACCTCCGCGGCTTCCTCGGCAAGCGCGTCGTCGAGCGCCTCGACAAGATCGACATCGCGCCCGTCGCGGCCGAACTCCTCTCCGCTGTCACCGCCGAGCGCCGCCACCAGAGCCTCTTCGACGGCCTCATCCACGTCTTGGGCGGCATCCTCAACGACGAGAAGACGCTTGGTGTCATGCGCGAGCGCATCCGCGCCGAACTGCCGACGCTCGCCAACATCTTCCGCGCCGACGCCTACCTCCTCAACAAGATCGTCGCCTCCGCCGGCCGCCTGATGGAGGAGGCGGGCGGCGATCCCGATCACCCGCTGCGCCAGGAGTTCGATGCCTTCGCGTTGCGCTTCATCGAGGACCTGAAGACCGACCCGGCCTATGTCGCTCGCGCCGAGCGCATCAAGGCGAACCTGCTCGCCCGGCCCGAGCTCGCCACGCTCGCCGACGAGATATGGAAGAACCTCGCCACCTTCCTGCGCGAGGACGCCGGGAGCGACAACTCCATCATCCGCACCCATCTCGCCTCGATGTTCGTCGAGATCGGCCGCCGCCTTGCCGACGACCCGGACATCCGCGCCGACATGAATGCCGGCTTCGTCGTCGCGCTCGCCTCCTTCGTTGAAAAGCAGAAATCCGGCGTCGCGGTGTTCATCGCCGAACAGGTCAAGGCCTGGGACATCGCCCAGACGACGCGCCTGATCGAGCTCAACATAGGCCGCGACCTGCAATATATACGCTTCAACGGCATGATCATCGGCGGCCTCGCGGGGCTCGTCCTCCATGTCGGCGAGAGCTTGATCTTCGGCTGATGCGTGCCATTGACACGACCCGGCCCTTGGCCTAGAGAGCACCCCAACGCCGCGCCGCAATGCGCGGTGTTTCATTTGACGTGTCCCGTGGGCATCTTCATCGCATTGCGTGAGATGCCCTGTCAGGCCCCGAAAACGGGGGCCAGAGGAGGGCGCGTTTCCTTCGCCCGGTGCGCGAGCATCCGGGTGCAATTGTTTGAAAGGGAATGCGATGAGCAAGCGCCAATCCGCAAAGTACAAGCTCGACCGCCGTTTGGGCGAAAACATCTGGGGCCGTCCGAAGTCCCCGGTCAACAAGCGTGAATACGGCCCCGGCCAGCACGGACAGCGTCGCAAGGGCAAGCTGTCCGACTTCGGCCTGCAGCTCCGTGCCAAGCAGAAGCTCAAGGGCCACTACGGCGACATCTCCGAGAAGCAGTTCCGCAAGACCTACGAGGAAGCTGATCGTCGCAAGGGCGATACGCCGGACAATCTGATCGGCCTGCTCGAGTCGCGCCTGGATGCGGTCGTGTACCGCGCCAAGTTCGCTCCGACGATCTTCGCCGCCCGTCAGTTCGTCAACCACGGCCACGTCAACGTCAACGGCCGCCGCACGAACATCGCTTCGTTCCGCTGCCGTCCGGGCGACGTGATCGAGGTGCGTGAGAAGTCGAAGCAGCTCGTGATCGTGCTGGAATCGGTGCAGCTCGCCGAGCGTGACGTGCCGGACTATGTCGAGGCCGATCACTCCAAGATGACCGCGACCTTCGTGCGCGCTCCCGGCCTGGCCGACGTTCCGTTCGCCGTGCAGATGGAACCGAACCTGGTCGTCGAGTTCTACTCGCGCTGATCGGTTTCGATCATCGAATTCGGATGGGCCGCGTTTCGACGCGGCCTTTCTTTTTTGCCCCCGCTTTGGTCTAACGCGACGATGACGCTCCACCAGCCGGAAGACGACGACGCGCAATCCATCCCGCCCTTGATGGCGGATGCGCCGCGCTCGGTCGAGTTCAACAAGCTGCGCAAGCGCCTCCTGCGCTCCACGCGCCAGGCGCTCGACGATTTCGCCATGGTGAAGCCGGGCGAGAAATGGCTGGTCGCGCTCTCCGGCGGCAAGGATTCCTACGGCCTCCTGGCGATCCTGCTCGATCTCCAGTGGCGCGGGCTGCTCCCCGTCGAGTTGCTCGCGTGCAACCTCGATCAGGGCCAGCCCAATTTCCCCAAGCACATCCTGCCGGACTACCTGTCGCGGCACGGCATCGCCCACCGCATCGAATATCGCGACACCTATTCGATCGTCACCGAGAAGGTGCCGGAAAATGCGATCTACTGCGCGCTCTGCTCACGGCTTCGCCGCGGCAATCTTTATCGCATCGCGCGGGAGGAGGGGTGTTCGGCGCTCGTTCTCGGCCACCACCGCGAGGACATTCTGGAAACGTTCTTCCTGAACCTCTTCCACGGCGCCCGCCTCGCCGCCATGCCGCCCAAGCTCCTGAACGATGAGGGCGACCTCATGGTCCTGCGCCCGCTCTCCTATTGCGCGGAGGGGGATCTCGCGAAATTCGCCGAAGCGATGCGCTTCCCGATCATCCCGTGCGACCTCTGCGGCAGCCAGGACGGCCTCCAGCGCAACGCGATGAAGGAGATGATCGCCGAGATGGAACGCCGCATGCCCGGCCGCAAGGAAGCCATGATCCGTGCGCTCGCCAACGTCCGCCCCTCGCATCTCCTCGACACGAAGCTCTTCGATTTTACGTCTTTGGAAGCATCGAGCAACGACGATTCGGCTTAGCTTCTGCCAAGCCATAACCCGCACCCTCTATCCCTTCCTCAAGGGGAGGGAGTCCGGAGCGTAGAGCTTCAATCGTCAAGCGTCGCGCACTGTCTTAGGATAAGCGTCACGCCGACGCCCTCCCTCCCCCTCGAGGGGAGGGATACAGGGTGGGGGGCAAGAGACTCGAAGGCGCAAGAAACGGCGAAGCCCCTTACCGCCTCACCGGCGCCTCATGCTGTGCCTGAAACAGCTTGCCCCGCTCCGCCAGCAGCACCATTGCCATTGCCCCGAGACCGGCAAAGAAGTACCCCGCGGCCAGCGGCGTCACCGTGCCGTCGAACGCCTGCCCGATCATCGCGCCCAAAATGCCGCCGCCCACCGTCTGCAGGAAGCCCTGCACGGACGACGCCGTGCCGGCGACATGGCCGAGCGGTTCCATGGCGAGCGAGTTGAAGTTCGAGCCGATCCAGGAAAACTGCACCATCGCCAGCGCGAAGAGCACAGTGAACGCCCAGAGCGGGATCGGGCCGATAAGCGACCAGAAGAAGCTGATCGCGGTCACGCCGATGAAGCCGATCAGCGCGCCATGGGCGAGCTTGCGCATGCCGAACCGGCCGACGAGGCGCGAGTTCAGATAGGAAGAGACCGCCATCAGGCCCGCCACGATGGCGAACAGCACCGGGAACCAGGCACCGACGCCGTAGATGCCGATATAGACCTGCTGCGCGGAATTGATGAAGCCGAACAGCGCGCCGAAGATGCAGGTGAAGGCGGCCGTGTAGCAGATCGACACCCGGTTGGTCAGCACGATGCGGAAGCCGTCGGCGATCGAGGCTGCGGTGAACGGGCGACGATGTTCGGGCTTCAGCGTCTCCGGCAGGCGCATCGCGGTCCAGCCGAGGACGGCCGCCGACATCACCCCCATGAACAGGAAGATCATCGGCCAGTCGCCGAACATCATGACGACCTGGCCGACGCCCGGCGCGATGACGGGCACGATCATGAACACCATGAAGACCAGCGACATGACCTCGGCCATGGCGCGTCCGCCGAAGATGTCGCGGACGAGCGAGATCGCGATGACGCGTGTCGCAGCCGCGCCCAATCCCTGGACGAAGCGCATGACGAGCAACGTCTCGAAGGAGGGTGCAAAGGCGCAGGCGAATGCCGCCATGACATAGATCGACAAGCCGACGATCAGCGGCGCGCGGCGTCCGAACCGGTCGGACAACGGCCCGAACAGCAATTGCGCGAAACCGAAGCCCGTCACATAGGCGGTGATGACGAATTGCCGGCGGTTCTCGTCGCTTTCGCCGAGACTGGCGCCGATCTCCTGCAGGCCCGGCAGCATGATGTCGATGGCGAGCGCATTGAGTGCCATCAGCGCCGCGGCAAGCGCGATCAGTTCATTGCGGCCGAGCGGAAAACTCGTCGGCAGCGCAACACCGGAGCGGGGCTGGTCCATGCATGTTGATCCAACGCTTCTGTCCAGACGAAAATGCGCCGGGCAAGGCCGGCGCATCGGTCTGGATCATTCTTCAGGAGCGGCGGGTTCGCCGCGATGCTGGTTCAGGCGGCGCCCTTGGCGGCGACGCCCTTTTCTCCGAGGAAGGCCTGCAGTTCGCCCGCCTGGAACATTTCGCGGATGATGTCGCAGCCGCCGACGAACTCGCCCTTCACGTAGAGCTGCGGAATCGTCGGCCAGTTCGAATATTCCTTGATCCCCTGGCGAAGCTCGTCCGAGGTCAGGATGTTGACGCCCTTGTAGTCGACGCCGAGATAATCGAGAATCTGGACGACCTGTCCCGAAAAGCCGCACTGCGGAAAGCCCGGCGTGCCCTTCATGAAGAGAACGACGTCGTTGCTCTTCACTTCGCTGTCGATGAACTGGTTGATCGCGGTCATGTCTTCAATCCCTGGCGGCCGGGCCGCCGATAATTCGTTTGCACTCGATATAGGGGATGGGAACCGGCCTGTCGAGTTTGGCTATTCGGGAATGCTGGTCTGCAAGGCGAGGGCGTGCAGAACGCCGCCCATGTTTCCCTTCAGCGCGTCATAGACCATCTGGTGCTGCTGCACGCGGCTCTTGCCGCGAAAGCTCTCCGCCACGACTTCGGCCGCATAGTGGTCGCCGTCGCCGGCGAGGTCGCGGATCGTCACTTTCGCATCCGGAATCGCTTCCTTGATCATGCGTTCGATGTCGTGCGCGTCCATTGCCATGGTGGATATGCCTTCAGTCCATGAATTCCGGGAACCACGATTCGTGGCGAGCCTTGAGCTCTTCGACGGATATGGCACGCGTGCCGGGCAGTTTCAATTCGGCTCCGCCCGTCTCGCCGATCCACGCGACGACAAGCCCGCGCGCCGCGCCTTCGTCGATGATCTCGCGCAGAAGCTCTTTGTCCGCGCGCGGCACCGTCATCAGATAGCGGCCCTGGTCCTCGCCGAAGAGGACCGGCGCCGGTTCGGTCGGCATCGGCAGGCTGATCGCCGCGCCGATGCCCGACGCCATAGCCATTTCGGCAACCGCAACCGCAAGCCCGCCATCGGAAAGGTCGTGGCAGGCGGTGATCCGCCCATCCTCGATCGCATCGCGCACGAATTCGCCGGCCTTGCGCTCATGGGCGAGGTCGACCGGCGGCGGCGGGCCGTCGCGGCGATCGTGCAAATCGCGCATATAGGCGGACTGCGCAAGATGCGTGCCCCACATGTTGGACTTGCAGACGAGCAGGATGGCGTCGCCCTCGGCCGCGAACCCGATCCGCGCCATCTTCGACCAGTCGTCGATCAGCCCCACGCCGCCGATGGTCGGCGTCGGCATGATCGCCTTGCCGTTGGTCTCGTTGTAGAGCGACACGTTGCCGGAGACGATCGGGAAGTCCAACGCCCGGCAGGCTTCGCCGATGCCTTTGATCGCCCCGACGAGCTGGCCCATGATCTCGGGACGCTCGGGATTGCCGAAATTGAGATTGTCGGTCGCCGCCAGCGGCAGCGCGCCGGTTGCGCACAAATTGCGCCAGCATTCGGCCACCGCCTGCTTGCCGCCTTCGAACGGGTCGGCCTCGACATAGCGCGGCGTCACGTCCGATGAGAACGCGAGCGCCTTCGTCTCGTGGCCCTCGACGCGCACCACGCCGGCGTCGCCGCCCGGCCGCTGCAGCGAATTGCCCTGGATCAGCGTGTCGTACTGCTCCCAGACCCAGCGCCGCGACGACAAATTCGCCGAACCGATCAGCGTCAGCAGCGCGTCGGCCGGATCGATCGCGGGCAGCGCGGAGAAGTCGGGCAGGGTCGCCTTCGGGCTCTGCACCCAGGGCCGGTCATATTCCGGCGCCTCGTCGCCCAGTTCCTTGATCGGCAGGTTGGCGACTTCTTCGCCCTGGTGCAGCACGCGAAAGCGCAGATCGTCAGTCGTCTTGCCGACGATGGCGAAGTCGAGCCCCCATTTGCGGAAGATGGCCTCGGCCTCCTCTTCCTTTTCGGGGCGCAACACCATGAGCATCCGCTCCTGGCTTTCCGAAAGCATCATCTCATAGGCTGACATGCGCTCCTCGCGCACCGGCACCGCGTCGAGGTCGAGCTCGATGCCGAGGTCGCCCTTGGCGCCCATCTCGACGGCCGAGCAGGTCAGCCCCGCCGCGCCCATGTCCTGGATCGCGATGACCGCGCCCGTCTTCATCAGTTCGAGGCAGGCTTCGAGCAGGCACTTCTCGGTGAACGGATCGCCCACCTGCACGGTCGGGCGCTTTTCCTCGATGTCGTCGTCGAACTCCGCCGACGCCATCGTCGCGCCGCCGACGCCGTCGCGCCCGGTCTTGGCGCCGAGATAGACGACCGGCAGGCCGACGCCCTTGGCCTGCGACAGGAAGATCTTGTCGGCGTCCGCAAGCCCGGCCGCGAACGCGTTGACGAGGCAGTTGCCATTGTAGCTTGGATCGAACTCGACCTCGCCGCCCACTGTCGGCACGCCGAACGAGTTGCCATAGCCGCCAACGCCCGCGACCACGCCCGCGACGAGGTGCTGCGTCTTCGGATGGTCCGGCGCACCGAAGCGCAACGCGTTCATCGCCGCCACCGGCCTCGCGCCCATGGTGAAGACGTCGCGCAAGATACCGCCGACGCCCGTCGCCGCGCCCTGATAGGGCTCGATATAGGAGGGGTGGTTGTGGCTCTCCATCTTGAAGACCACGGCCTGCCCGTCGCCGATATCGACCACGCCGGCATTCTCGCCGGGTCCCTGGATGACGCGCGGACCCGAGGTCGGCAGCGTCTTCAGCCACTTCTTGGAGGACTTGTAAGAGCAGTGCTCGTTCCACATCGCCGAGAAGATGCCGAGTTCGGTGAAGCTCGGCTCGCGCCCGATCAGGTCGAGAATGCGCTGGTATTCGTCGGGCTTCAGGCCGTGCGAGGCGACCAGTTCGTCGGTGATCGGGATCGTGTTCGAAAGGGTCACGCGGATGGGTCTCCGTCAGGCCGGGCGGGAACAGGTAGTGCCGCCCGACGCCCAGCGGGTGACGTCGGACGAGATGCGGTTTGCCTCGGCGCCGCCATCCATCAGCGGCCCGAAAGCGTTGAGACGCGCCGGATTGCCGGACGCCTCGACGACGAGCTTCGGCAGTCCGCCGATGTTGCCGCGGGGCACGGCGAGGATGCGCGGCTTGCCCGAATGCGAGGTCAGTTCGGGCGACATGGTCAGCCCCGAAAAACGCGGATCGCCCGCGCCGAACCAGCAGCGCTGTGCCGCAACCGCGACGCGCTCCATGGTCGAGAGGGCCGAGGCGTCTCCCGGCCGCGATGCCGCCTCAGGCTCGGGCGCCGAACTGCGGCAACCGGCCAGCGCCAGCGCGATGCCGAATGCGACCAGCGCAGCCCTCACGCCGCACGCCCGAGCGCCGCTTCGAACAGCGCGCGGCCGTCGGTGCCGCCATGCGCGTCCTCGATCAGGTTTTCGGGATGCGGCATCATGCCGAGCACGTTGCCCTCAGTGTTGACGATGCCGGCGATGTCGTTCAGCGAGCCATTCGGATTGGTGCGCTCGGCATAGCGGAACGCCACCTGGCCTTCGCCCTCGATGCGCGCCAGCGTCGCCTCGTCGGCGAAGTAGTTGCCGTCATGATGCGCGATCGGACAGCGGATCACCTGGCCGTTCTCGTATCGGCTGGTGAAGCGCGTCTCGGCATTGGCCACCTCGAGCTTCACCTCGCGGCAGACGAACTTCAGCGAGGCGTTGCGCATCAGCGCGCCGGGCAGGAGGCCGGCCTCGAGCAGGATCTGGAAGCCGTTGCAGACCCCCATCACCGTCACGCCTTTCGCGGCCTTCTCGGCCACCGCCCGCATCACCGGCATCCGCGCGGCGATCGCGCCGCAGCGCAGGTAGTCGCCATAGGAAAAGCCGCCGGGAATGACGATCAGGTCGACGTCGGGGATGTCGGTGTCGGTCTGCCAGACCGTGACCGGCGCCTTGCCGCCGATCTTGGTCAGCGCCGCGATCATGTCGCGGTCGCGGTTGAGGCCGGGGAGGAGGATGACGGCTGATTTCATGGGATCATCCCTGGCTGGTGCCGGTCAGGCGATTTCGACCGAGTAATTCTCAATCACCGTGTTGGCCAGAAGCTTGTCGCACATGGCTTTCAGGTCGGCTTCGGCCTTGGCGCGGTCGGCGCTTTCGAGCTCGATGTCGAACACCTTGCCCTGCCGCACATGGCCGACGCCATTGAAGCCGAGCGTGCCGAGCGCGCCTTCGATGGCCTTGCCCTGCGGGTCGAGAACGCCGTTCTTCAGCGTGACGGTCACGCGCGCTTTGATCACTTCAAGCTCCAGATATTAGTGCGGCTTGCCCTTGCCGTTGCCCGACGTGACGAGCACCGGGCCGGACGGGCGGGGCGGCTCGTTCTCGTTCATGATGCCGAGGCGGCGCGCGACTTCCTGATAGGCTTCGACGAGGCCGCCCATGTCGCGGCGGAAGCGGTCCTTGTCGAGCTTGTCCTGCGTCGCCACGTCCCAAAGCCGGCACGAATCCGGCGAGATCTCGTCGGCGACGACGATACGCATCATGTCGCCCTCATAGAGACGGCCGCATTCGATCTTGAAGTCGACGAGCTGGATGCCGACGCCGAGGAAGAGGCCGGAAAGGAAGTCGTTGACGCGGATGGCGAGCGCCATGATGTCGTCGAGTTCCTGCGGCGCCGCCCAGCCGAAGGCAGTGACGTGCTCTTCGGAGACCATCGGGTCGTCGAGCGCGTCGGCCTTGTAGTAGAATTCGATGATCGAGCGCGGCAGCACCGTGCCTTCCTCGATGCCGAGGCGCTTGGCGAGCGAGCCGGCTGCGACGTTGCGCACGACGATCTCGAGCGGGATGATCTCGACTTCCTTGATCAGTTGCTCGCGCATGTTCAGGCGGCGGATGAAGTGGGTCGGGATGCCCATCCGGTTCAGATGCGTGAAGATGTGCTCGGAGATGCGGTTGTTGAGCACGCCCTTGCCGTCGACCACTTCGTGCTTCTTCTTGTTGAACGCGGTGGCGTCGTCCTTGAAGAACTGGATCAGCGTGCCGGGCTCGGGGCCTTCATAGAGAATCTTGGCCTTGCCTTCGTAGATGCGGCGGCGACGGTTCATGGCGGTCTCTGGTCTCGGTGGCCGGAGCGGATAGGGCCCGGCAGCCTGTCATCCGCAGGAATTGCGGAAGGTCACTGAACTCGCCCGCTCTCTAGCGCAACTGGTCCGCCCGCTCAATCACCAAATGACCGTTCCCACAAGGCGGCCCGCGACCGATTGGCCCTTTCGCGCGGCCATTCTTGCCGCCATATTGACCGCCATGCGGCCATTTGATTTGTGGTCGCTGCCGCAACGGCATGAAATCGCAGTCGAAGATGAGGTTGGCCGATGAGCCTGAAGGATCGCGAAGAAGGGTTCGAGCGCAAGTTCGCCCATGACGAGGAGCTGAAGTTCAAGGCCATGGCGCGCCGCAACAAGCTGCTCGGGCTCTGGGCGGCGGAAAAGCTGGGCAAGAACGGCGCCGACGCCGACGCCTATGCCCGCGAAGTGGTCGCGTCCGATTTCGAGGAAGCCGGCGATCACGACGTCTTCCGCAAGATCCGAAAGGATTTCGATGCCGGCGGCGTCCAGCAGTCCGACCACCAGATCCGCCGAACGATGGAAGAACTGCTCGCGACGGCCGTCCGTCAGATCGAGGCCTCGTGAGCCTCGCCGCGCGTCTTCGCGCCGGCGAAACCGTCTACACCGCCTGGTCGGGCATCCCCGATGCCGTGACGGTCGAGGTCGTCGCGGCCACCGGCTTCGATGCGGTCACACTCGACATGCAGCATGGCGGCCATCATGAGGACAGCGTCCTGCGCGGCCTGTCGCCGGTCATCGCGGCGCAGAAGCACCCGATCGTGCGCATTCCGGTCGGGCGTTTCGACATGGCGAGCCGCGCGCTCGATTTCGGCGCCGAGGCGATCATCGCTCCGATGGTCAATTCGGTCGCCGATGCGCAAAGCTTCGCGCAGGCGACGAAATATCCGCCGGTCGGGCTTCGCTCCTGGGGGCCGGGCTTTGCCATGCCGCGCCGCCGCACCTCCGATTCGCCGGCCTGGCTCGCCGGCCAGAACGACGCGACGCTCGCCTTCGCCATGATCGAGACGCGCCAGGCACTGGACGCGCTCGACGGCATCCTCGCCGTTCCGGGCATCGACGGCGTCTTCGTCGGCCCGTCCGATTTCTCGATCGCCTGGACGGACGGCAAGGTGCTCGACCCGGCCTTGCCTCAGATGATGGACGCGATCGCCGACATCGCCCGCCGCACGATCGCGGCCGGCAAGCTCGCCGCGATCTACGTCGTCGATCCAAAGCTCACGGGCCGGTTCCGCGACATGGGTTATTCGCTCATCGCGCTCGGCTCCGACCAGCGCTACATCGCGATGGGTGCCGCTGCCTTGCTCGACGCGGCGCGAGCGCGCGAATAGGATGCGTTGAGATTCAGGCCTGTGCGAGCCGAAAATGGCGGATTTCGACAACCGGAGCGGAATGTACATTTGACTACATGAGCACCGGAAGCGCAGAAAGCCGCCGTTTGCAGGCCGCTCAGGCCTGAATATCGGCGCATCCTAAGGGTTGAGGCTGGAGACGAACTTGGCAAAGGTCAGCGTGCCTTCCGGCCACGGACCGTGGCCGGATTCGGCGTTGATGTGGCCGATTTCGCCCGCATCGATGAAGAGCGAGCCCCACGCGCCCGCAATGTCTTCCGCCACGTCGAACGCGCAGAACGGATCGTTGCGGCTCGCCACCGTGATCGACGGAAAGGGCAGGGGGTCGCGCGGGTAGGGGCCGAACGTCATCAGGTGCTTCGGCCGCACATTTGGGTTCGCCACATCGGGCGGCGCGACGAAGAAGGCGCCGGCGATCTTGCTGCGGAAATCCGGCACGGCCTGCACCGCGGTCGCGACGCCCAGCGAATGCGCCACCAGCACGACGGGCTTGGTCGCGCCGTTCACCGCCTCGATCAGGTTGGCCTTCCAGTCGGCGAGGACCGGCTTCGACCATTCGGCCTGCTCGACCCGGCGCGCGGTCGAAAGCTTCTCCTCCCAGCGCGTCTGCCAGTGATCCGGCCCGGAATTGGTGTAACCTGGGATGATGAGGATGTCGGCGTCTTTGGCTTTCATGGCGCGCCATGTAGCGAGCGCCGGCCCGGCGCGCAACCTCGTCGGCGTCGTTCGAAATTTGCGAACACCGTGTCGCGCAAAACGAAATTGAATTGAACAATCGGCCATACGATCTTTGCAGTATCAGCGGAGCCATCCGCCAAGGAGATCATCATGACGGAACTGCCCTTCTCGGCCACCACGCCGACGCATATCGCCAAGGTCGGCCTCAAGGCCCGCGACGCCGAGGCGCTTTCGGCCTTCTACCGGCGCCTTCTGGGCCTCGCCGAACTCACTCGCCGCGACGGCACGATCGTGCTCGGCGCCGGCGGCCGCGAACTGCTGGAGATCGAGAGCGCGCCTTCGGCGAAGCCGGACGACCCGCGCAGCGCCGGCCTGTTCCACACGGCGTTCCTTTTCCCTACCCGCAAGGACCTCGCCCGCTGGGTCCGCCATGCCGGCGAAAACCGCATCGCGGTCACCGGCGCGTCCGACCACCTCGTCAGCGAGGCGCTCTATCTCGACGATCCGGAGGGCAACGGCATCGAAATCTATGCCGACCGGCCGAAGGATCAGTGGACGAAGAACGGCAACGACATCGCGATGGCGACCGAGCGCTTGAACATCGAGAACCTTCTCGGCGAGATCGACGCCGCCACGCCCGCCTGGCAGGACGCGCCGGAGGCGACCGTCATCGGCCACGTCCATCTGCGCGTCGGCGATCCGAAGGTGGCGGAGGCCTGGTGGCATTCCGAACTCGGCTTCGACACCATGGCGAAATACGGCTCGCAGGCCGTTTTCCTCGCCTCCGGCGGCTATCACCACCACATCGGCGCGAACACCTGGGCCAGCGCCGGCGCCGGCCCGCGCGATCCCGACCGTTCCGGCCTCGCTTATGTGGAACTGGCGTCGAGCGACCACGCCGCTCGCACGCTTCGCGATCCGTGGGGCACCGAGGTCCGGATCAAGGCGGCTTAGGTCCAAATGCGAAGAAGTCCGCGTCAGGGGAAACGCGGACTTCTTACTGGAGGGGGTCTTCTCGTCTCGCTGCTTCGGTGAGGGGGTCCGTTGCAGCTATGCGGATAAAATGCAGCCGCTCCGGAAAGGTTCCCACACTCTTCCGCCTTCGCCGCTTCACAAGGCCGTGAGCCCGCCTTGATGGCGGGAAGAGACGGCGTCTCCGTGCGTTCAACTTCCATTTGGCAATCAAATTATAGTCTGCGGACGACAATGCGGCCAAGGCGCGAGGAAACGGGGAGAGACATGGCAGAAGGCACCCGCAACGATCGAACGATCGACGCCATCCACAACCGGATCGATCTCCTGGAGAACCAGGTCGCGCGGCTCGAACGCCTTCTCGAAGCCCAGCCGCGCGAAACCGGCCGGCCGCTGGAAATCACCGTCGAGCGCGACGAGCGCCCCATCGCAATCCCGGCCGCGCCCATCCGTCTCCACCGGCAATCGGCGCTCCGGCCCGGCACTGCTGCCGCCATGCCGTGGCGCTCCCCGCTCGTAGCGGGCGTGAGCATGCTTCTGGCAGCGCTGCTCGCCGTCGAGGTTCTCGGATGAGCAATCGCGATGAGTTCAACTGCGGCTGATGCGCGTGGAGCACACGCAGGCGCTGATGCTGGAAAAGCTGGACCGCCTCTCGGCCACCCCCGCGCCCGCCGCCATCCCCGCCGACGACCCGGCGCGCCGCCGCCAGGAGCGTGGACTGGGCGCATTCGGCACCATCGCGCTCGTCCTGGTCGCCATCGCCGCCCTCATCTGGATCGGCGACGAGCTCCATCTCGACCGCTACGTCGCCCGCCTCTTCTGGTAGGCCTCAGCTCTTCCCGAACACGCGCGCGAAGATCGTGTCGACATGCTTGGTGTGATAGCCAAGGTCGAACTTCTCGCGGATATCCTCCTCCGACAGCGCCGCGCGCACGTCGGCATCCTTGAGCAGTTCCTCGAGGAAGTCCGCGCCCTGTTCCCACACCCGCATCGCGTTGCGCTGCACCAGCCGGTACGAATCCTCGCGTGAGACGCCCGCCTGCGTCAGCGCCAGCAGAACCCGCTGGCTCATCACCAGCCCGCGGAACTTGTTCATGTTCGCAAGCATGTTGTCGGGATAGATCACCAGCTTCTCGATCACGCCCGCGAGCCGGTTCAGCGCGAAATCGAGCGTGATCGTCGTGTCCGGCCCGATGGCCCGCTCCACGCTCGAATGGCTGATGTCGCGCTCGTGCCAGAGCGTCACGTTCTCCAGCGCCGGCGTCACCGACATGCGCACCAGACGTGCCAGCCCGGTCAGATTCTCCGTCAGCACCGGATTGCGCTTGTGCGGCATCGCCGACGAGCCCTTCTGGCCGGGCGCGAAGAACTCCTCCGCCTCCAGCACCTCCGTGCGCTGCATGTGCCGGATTTCCGTCGCGACGTTCTCCATCGACGAGGCGATGACGCCGAGCGTGGCGAAGAACATCGCATGCCGGTCGCGCGGAATGACCTGCGTCGAAATCGGCTCCGGCTTCAGCCCGAGCTTGGCGCAGACATGTTCCTCGACAGACGGGTCGATGTTCGCGAACGTCCCGACCGCGCCCGAGATCGCACCCGTCGCGATTTCCGCCCGCGCCGCGACCAGCCGCTCGCGCCCGCGCGCCATCTCGGCATAGAAGCGCGCGAAGGTCAGCCCCATCGTCGTCGGCTCGGCATGAATGCCGTGGCTGCGCCCGATCCGAACGTCGTCCTTGTGCTCGAATGCGCGCGTCTTCAGCGCCGCCAATACCCGGTCCATGTCGGCGAGAAGCAGGTCTGCTGCCCGCACGAGCTGGATGTTCAGCGTCGTGTCGAGCACGTCCGACGAGGTCATGCCCTGGTGGACGAAGCGCGAATCCGGCCCGATGAACTCGGCCAGGTGCGTCAGGAAGGCAATGACGTCGTGCTTGGTCTCGCGCTCGATCTCGTCGATCCGCTCGACATCGAACTTCGCCGCGCTGCCCTTCGCCCAGATGTTGCGCGCCGCCTCCTTCGGGATGACGCCGATTTGCGCCAGCGCGTCGCAGGCATGCGCCTCGATCTCGAACCAGATGCGGAACTTCGTTTCCGGAGACCAGATGGCGACCATTTCGGGCCGCGAATAGCGCGGGATCATGCGTCTCGTCCTGACGTTTGGGAGGCTTTCGCCCGCTCCCTAACAGACGAGGTCCAAAGGCTCAACGCTCAAAGCTTTCCGGGCACCGCGATCCAACGATGGTCCGGCCCCTCGAAGCCGACGCGCCGCACCGCTATAAGCACCACGAACACCGGCTCCCCGCCCTCGGGAAAGAACGTCTGCACCGCGCCGATGCGATAGCCGAGCGGGCAGCTCCGGCTTGCCGGAACGCTCTCGTCCTCGTGCAAGAGCTCCGTCGCGACACCGGCCTCGTGGCTGACCTTGAGCAGCCGGAACCCGACATGGCGCTCAGCCGCGAACGCGCAGTTCGCCGGCACCTCGAACGCGATCTCCTCCAGCCGGATCGCAAGCGGCGCGTCGATCGGCGGGAACACCGGCCGCGGATTGACCTCCATCGCGAGCGGATCGGCCGAAATCTCGGTGACCGCGTTCGCCCCCGCCGTAAAGCCCGGGTTCGCGGCCAGTTCCGCCTCGTCGACGATCCGCGCCCCCAACTGCCGCGCCTCGTCCCGCGCGTCGTCGACCGACGCGTCCTGGCCCTCCGAAAGCACCCGGATTGGCGTGCCCGAAACGAAACTGTCGGTCGCCGTCTCGATGTAATAGCGGTTCGCGTAGGCGAAGCCCGACCCGTCCTGGATGCCATATTCCTCGAAGGCGAAGATCGACGCGTCCGCGCTGAAGCCGAGAATGCCGAGCTCGGCCGTATCCCCGGCAACGGCAGGCCCCGCAACGAGCAGGGCAAGGGCGGCAATCACCGAACGCATGGGGCTCTCCTATCTCCTCGACGACCAGACCGGCATGATATCACCCGTCACGGCGCTCGCGGCATGAACGCCCCGCGCAATCGCCCGCGCCATGGTCGACGCCGCCGCCGCATGGAAATCCATCTCCGCCGAAGGGTCGAGCTTGGCCGCGTTCCGCCCCGTGGCGAGCGAAAAGACGAGATCGCCGTCATAGGGCGTATGCGCCGGCCAGATCGCGCGCGCAAACCCGTCATGGGCGGAGATCGCGAACCGCTTCGCCGCCGCCTTGGTCAACACCGCATCCGTCGCGATCACCGCGATCGTCGTGTTGGCGACCGGCGAAACCGGGTCGCGGAACTTGATCAGCACGTCCTGCGTGTCTGCCGGCAGCGGGGAGGGCATTCCGTGCCCGCCGAACTCGTCGCCGATCTCGAACGGCGCCGCCCAGAAGTGCCGTCCGCGCCCGACCGTCACCGACCCTGTCGGATTGACCGCGACCAGCGCGCCGATGGTGATGCCGTCCGCCAGCACCGTCGACGCCGACCCCAGCCCACCCTTCAGCCCCGCTGTCAGCGCGCCATAGCCTGCCCCCGCGCTGCCGATGGCAAAATCCGCGCCGGCCGCCGCCACGGCCTCGAATCCCAGGTCGCGATAGGGCGGGTAGCGCCCCCAATCCTTGTCGCCCTCATTGGCGAGATCGAACAGGATCGCCGCCGGCACGATCGGCACCTTCTGGCCGCGCACCTCGAAGCCGATGCCGCGCTCGCGCAACGCCGCCTGCACGCCCGACGCCGCGTCGAGCCCGAACGCCGACCCGCCCGAAAGCACGATCCCGTGCACCGTCTCGACCGAATTGTGCGGCTCCAGCAGGTCCGTCTCGCGCGTTCCAGGCGCGCCGCCAAGCACCTGGCAGCCCGCAACCGCCGGCGTCTCGCAGAGCACGACGCTCACGCCCGAGCGCACCTTGTCGTCATGGACGTTGCCGACGGTCAGCCCCGCCACGTCGGTGATCAGATTGCGTGCACCCGCCTTGAACGCCATCAGTCGACCGGCACGAAGCTGGAGCCGTCGAAGCGGTAGACGCGGTAAAGATCGCCTTCCATGTCGCCCTTCTCGTCGAATGCGACCTGCCCGACGATCGTCTCGAACCGGCCGTCGCCGATCGTCTCGCTACCCTCCGCAGCCGCCACCGCAACCTCCACCGCCGCATGGACCGGCAGGAAATAGCCCTGTTCCTCGGCCGGCTTCTCGCCGTCCGGCGCGACCGCGTCTTCCCACTGCGTCGCCGCGATCATCACGATTCCCTCGGCGAGCGGAACGTCGCCGCCGGCCGCGCGCAGCGCCTCGCCGCCGGCAAATGTCGCCGCATAGTCGAGCCCGGCCGCATCGCGCGCCATGATCGCGATGTCCGCCCGGTCGCCGCCGACGAAGACATGCGTCGCGCCCGACCGGCGCAGGCGGCCGACGAGGCCGATCTGGTTCTCGAGCTGCGGCCGGAACGTGTCGACGAAGACCGGCACGAGCCCCGATTCCTCGGCCGCGATCCGCACCGTCTCGGCGATCTCCCGGCCATAGATCGTGCCGTCATCGACGATGGCGAAGAGCGAGCCGCGCCAATTCTCCAACACATACCGTGCCGCTGCGTCCCGCTCGGCATCCGCGCGCGGCCCGAGCCGGAACACGTTCCAGCCGGTGCGCTCGCGCCGGTCGGTCAGGCTGTCGGTCCGCACGCCCGTCGCGATGACGGGAATGTCGGCCTCCGTCAGGATCGGCAGCGCCGCCTCGATCGCCTCGGTGCAGAGGAAGCCGACGACAGCCTCCACGTCGCTCTCGACGAAGCGCCGCGCCGCATCACCGCCGCCCTCGGCCGAGCAGGAATCGGTCTCGATCACGAGCTCCGCATCGAGGTCGCCCGCAGCCCGCTGCGCCCCCGCGCGCATCTGCGCTTCGAGCAGGGGCGCCGTCTCGCCGCCCGGCACGGCGAGCCCGATGCGCGTCTGCGCCGTCGCCGGCGCGCCGGCCAGCGTCAATGCGAGGAAGAGAAGAGCGGGTGTCGGTCTGTATGGCATCTGGAAATCGCGGCCCGCCCGGCTGTGAAGGCTGCGTCAACAGGTAAAGGCTGGCAGCCGGCCGCGCAACCGGCTAATCCGGGTCCACGCGCTTGGGTTCGGCGGCAGGCCGCCCTATATGCGCCATGATCGATGAAGGGGCGGCCGTGCTCGACAGGAAACAAGTGGAATCCGGGCTCTATCGCGACGCGATGAGCCGCTTTGCGGGCGCGGTGCATGTCGTGACCACCGACGGCGTCGCCGGCAAGAGGGGCGTCACCATCATCGCCGGCTGCTCCGTCTCGGACGAGCCGCCGACGGTCCTCGTCTGCCTCAGCCGCGTGAAGCCCGACAACGACGTCTTCGCCGAAAACGGCGTCTTCGCGCTCAACACGCTGTCATCCGGTCATCGCGCGCTCGCCGACGCGTTCTCCGGCCTCACCGGCCTCAGCCAGAAGGACCGCTTCGCGCTCGGTAAGTGGGAGACGATCTCCACCGGCGCGCCGGTGCTCGTCGGCGCGCTGACGACGTTCGATTGCCGCATCATCGAAACCAAGGAAGTCGCGACCCACCGCATACTTTTCGGTGAAGTGACAGGCATCCGCATCGGCGATAGTCTTTCGCCGTTGATCTATCAGGATCGCCGCTACCACAGTCTTGAAACCTGATCGGTTTCACCGGAGCCCCCATGCCGACAGCCCATCCGCGTCCCGTTCCCGCATCCATCGACGAGACGCTGGAAATGCTGAAATCCGCCGATTACGTCGGTGACCGCGCGCTCGCGACGGTGCTGTTCCTGAGCCTCAGGATGGGCCGCCCGCTCTTCCTCGAAGGCGAGGCCGGCGTCGGCAAGACCGAGATTGCCAAGGTGCTCGCCTCCGCGCTCGGCCGCCGCCTGATCCGCCTCCAGTGCTATGAGGGGCTCGACGTTTCCTCCGCGGTCTACGAGTGGAATTACGCCGCGCAGATGATCGAGATCCGCATGGAGGAAGCCGCCGGCGACGTGAAGCGCGATGCGATGGAGCGCAACGTCTTCTCCGAAAAATACCTGATCCGCCGCCCGGTCCTCGACGCGCTGTCCGGCGAAGAGGGCGCGGCCCCGGTCTTCCTCATCGACGAACTCGACCGCACCGACGAGGCCTTCGAGGCGTTCCTGCTCGAAATCCTCTCCGATTTCCAGGTCACGGTCCCCGAACTCGGCACGATCAAGGCCAAGGAGCCGCCGATCGTCATCATCACCACGAACCGCACGCGCGAAATCCACGATGCGCTCAAGCGCCGCTGCCTCTATCACTGGGTCGACTATCCGACCGCCGAGCGCGAGCTGGAAATCGTCGCGCGCAAGGTGCCGCAGGCCAACGAGCGCCTGTCGGCCGAAGTCGTCGCCTTCATCCAGCGCCTGCGCCGGATGGACCTGTTCAAGGCGCCCGGCGTCGCCGAGACGATCGACTGGGCAAGCGCGCTGACCGAACTCGACAAGGTCGCGCTCGATCCGGAAACCGTGTCCGACACGATCGGCGTGCTCCTGAAATACCAGGACGACATCGCCCGCATCGGTCAGGGCGAGGGGCGGCGCATCCTCGCCGAGGTCAAGTCCGAACTGGCGGCAGCCGAATAGCCATGAACGCGGCGCGCAGCGAGGCCGAGGGCCGGATCGCCGACAACATTGTCTATTTCGCGCGCACCCTGCGCAAGGCCGGCATGCGTGTCGGCCCGGCTGCGGTCAAGGATGCCATCGAGGCGGTTCTGGCCGCCGGCATCGGCACCCGCGAGGAGTTCTACTGGACGCTCCACGCCGTGCTGGTGAACCGGCGCGAGGACCACGCGACCTTCGACGAGGCGTTCCGGCTCTACTGGCGCTCGCGCGAACTGATCGAAAAGCTCATCGCGATGTTCTCGCCCGTCGCACCCGACATGAAGGAAAAATCGAAGCCGAAGCCGGCCGAAAGCCGCGTCTCCGAAGCGCTGCTCGGCCAGAACGACCGCCAGACCAAGCAGGAAATCCCCGAGATCGAGTTCGACGCCCGTTTCTCCGTGTCGGGCAACGAGGTGCTGCGCGGCAAGGATTTCGCCCAGATGTCCGCCGCCGAGCTTGCCGAAGCCCGCGCCGCCATCGCCCGCCTGTCGCTGCCGGCCGACCACGTCACCACGCGCCGCTTCCGGCCCGATCCGCGCGGCGGCCGCGCCGATCCCCGCGCGATGATGCGCCAGGCCTTGCGCACCGGCGGCGACGTGATGCTGCCGCGCTTCAAATCTCCCCGCACCGTCCACCCGCCGCTCGTCGTCCTCGCCGACATTTCCGGCTCGATGAGCCAGTATTCCCGCATCTTCCTGCATTTTCTTCACGCGCTGAGCGAAAAGCGCAGCCGTGTCCACACCTTCGTCTTCGGCACGCGTTTGACCAATCTGACCCGCCAGATGCGCCATCGCGATCCCGACGAGGCGCTCGCCGAGGCCGCCGCCGCGGTCAAGGACTGGTCGGGCGGCACGCGCATCGGCGAGACGCTGCACGAGTTCAACCGGCTCTGGTCGCGGCGCGTCCTGGGGCAGGGCGCCGTCGTGCTCCTCATCACCGATGGTCTCGAGCGTGACGACACAGACCTGCTTGCCCGCGAAATGGACCGCCTACACAAATCCTGCCGCCGTCTGATCTGGCTGAATCCGCTCCTGCGCTTCGACGGCTTCGAGCCGCGCGCACGCGGCGTGCGCGTTATGCTCGACCGTGTCGACGAGTTCCGCCCCGTCCATTCGCTCGACGCGTTGAGCGACCTCGTTGCCTCGCTGTCGACCAAAAGCCGCCAGACGACCGATCCGCGCCAATGGCTGGCCCTTGGCAAGGGCAGGGCGGCGTGACCATATCCGGATTGGAGGAATGCACCATGACATCTGACGTGCTCGGACAGGGAACCGATCCGCTCGCGCTGGCCGAGCGCTGGGTCGGCGAAGGCCGCAAGGTCGCGCTCGCTACCGTCGTCGAAACATGGGGCTCCGCACCGCGCCCCGTCGGCAGCCACCTCGTCATCGATTCCGAAGGCAATTTCGAAGGCTCCGTCTCCGGCGGCTGCGTCGAGGGCGCCGTCGTCGGCGAAGCCATCGACGTGCTCGAATCGCGCGCACCGAAGATGCTCGAATTCGGCGTCGCGGACGAAACCGCCTGGCAGGTGGGCCTCTCCTGCGGCGGCCGCATCAAGGTCTATGTCGAGCCCGTCGCCTGACCATGGATCTGACCCTTCTTCAGCAAGCCAACGCAGAACGCGCCGCCCGCCGCGCGGTCATCCTCGCGACCGATCTCGAGACCGGCGCGGCGACGCTCCACCGCGAGTCCGACCCGCGCGACGGCGACCTCGGCGCCGCACTCACCCGCGCCTTCGATTCCGGCAAGTCTGGCAGCGTCGAGATCGCCGGCCGCCAGCTTTTCCTCAACGTCCACGTCCCGCCGGCCCGGCTGGTCGTCATCGGCGCCGTCCACATCAGTCAGGCGCTGGCCCCCATGGCGCGCCTCGCTGGTCTCGACGTCGAGATCATCGATCCCCGCACCGCCTTCGCCACGCCCGAGCGCTTCCCCGACACGGCTCTCAGTGCCGAATGGCCGGAAACCGTGCTCGCGACACGCCCGCTGGACGCCTTCACCGCACTCGCCGCCGTCACCCACGATCCGAAAATCGACGATTTCCCGCTGGAAGCGGCGCTGCGCGCCAATTGCTTCTATGTCGGCGCGCTCGGCAGCCGCAAGACGCACGCCAAGCGCGTCGAACGCCTTCAGGCCGCTGGCCTGAGCGAAGCCGAGATTGCCCGCATCCGCGCCCCGATCGGCCTTGCCATCGGCGCCGCCAGCCCCGCCGAGATCGCGGTCGCGGTCCTCGCCGAGATCATCGGCGCCCTGCGCACCCGCGCCTCGCGGCAGATGGAAGCGCAGGCGTGAAGTTCGGCCCGCTGACGCTCGACCGGGCCGAAGGCGCGCTCCTCGCGCATTCCCTCTCCTTGCCCGGCCTACGCCTGAAGAAAGCTCACCGCTTGAATGCCGCCGACATCGCGTCGCTGCGCACCGCCGGCATCGAAACAATCATCGGCGCCGTCCTCGAACCCGGCGATGTCCCCGAAAACGAAGCCGCCGCCCGCCTTGCCGCCGCCCTTTCCATCGCCGGCTGCGAAATCCGCGAGCCGGCCACCGGCCGCGTCAACATTCACGCCCGCGAGGCCGGCATCTTCACCGTTGACCGCGCTATCATCGACGCCATCAACCGCGTCGACCCGGCGTTGACCATCGCCACGCTCGCGCCGTTCGACACCGTCCAGTCCGGCCAGATGGTTGCGACCGTCAAGATCATCCCCTTCGCCGCCCCTGAACCGGCTCTCCAATCTGCCATCGACGCCGCCCGCGCCGGCGAAGCCTTCGCCGTCAACGCCTTCAACCCGCGCCGCGTCGCCGTCATCCAGACCACGCTCCCAGGCGTCAAGCCGAGCGTCCTCGACAAGACAGCCCGCATCACCCGCGACCGCCTGTCCCGCTCGCACAGCACCCTGCAGACCGAACTTCGCGTTCCACACGAAGACTCCGCGCTGGCCTCCGCCCTGTCGACCATTGACCCGACAAGCGATCTCGTCCTGGTCTTCGGCGCCTCGGCGCTCTGCGATTGGGACGACGTCATCCCCGCCGCCATCCGCCGTGCCGGCGGCACGGTCGAGCGCGCGGGCATGCCGGTCGATCCCGGCAACCTCCTCGTCCTCGGCTCGCTTGCCGGCCGCACGGTCATCGGCGCGCCCGGCTGTGCCCGCAGTCCCAAGCCGAACGGCTTCGACTGGGTTCTCGACCGCCTCATCGCGGACATCCCCGTCACCGCCGCCGACATCGCCGCCATGGGCGTCGGCGGCCTGCTGATGGAAATCCCCGTCCGCCCGCAGCCGCGCGACACCGCCGCCGCCGAGGCGCGCCCGGTCGTCCACGCCGCCATCCTCGCCGCCGGCCGCTCCAGCCGCATGCACGGCCCCAACAAGCTCCTCGCCGAGTTTGACGGCAAACCTCTCATCCGCCGCGTCGCCGAAGCCGTCACGACCTCACGCGTCGACGCCACCCATCTCGTCCTCGGCCACCAGCGCGCGCGCATCGCCGCCGCCCTCGACGGCCTCGACCTCGCCTTCGTCGAGAACCCCGACTACGCCGACGGCCTCTCCACCTCGCTCAAGGCCGCCGAACGCGCGCTCGCCCCCGAAGTGAGCGGCCTCCTCGTCGTCCTCGGCGACATGCCCGGCGTCACGGCAAACGCCATCGACGCCATGCTCGACGCCTTCGCCCGCTCGGGCGGCCAAGCCATCATCCGCGCCACCGATGCCGGCAAGCGCGGCAATCCGGTGCTCCTCCCACGCGCGCTCTTCGCCGAAATCGAGCGGATCGAAGGCGACACCGGCGCCCGCCACCTCGTCGAGGGCGCGTCGCTCCCGGTCGTCGACGTCGAACTCGGTGCTGCCGCCAGCCTCGATCTCGACACGCAGGACGCCGTTCGCCTTGCCGGCGGCAATATCGTGGAAGACGCATGACCCGCTTCGTTCTCGCCGCCGCATTCCTCGCCGCAACGCTCGCCCCCGCCGCCGCCGAACTGCTCGCGCCCTCGAAGGACCGCCTGTTCGCTCTCCCGGCCACCATCGAGACCAGCGACGACGGCGCCCGCATCGTCGTCGACTACCAGGAAATGCGCGACATCAATGGCCGCGACGAAATCCCCGAACGCCGCGCCCACGCCACCTATGTCGACCTCTCCGTCCGCCGCGCCCAGCGCGACGTCACGGTCCAGACCCCCGCCGGCAACATCCCGCACATCGCGGTCGGCAAGGCGGAAGGCGCGCGCTTCATCGTCGCTTATCTCCACGGCCAGGGCGGCAATCGCGGGCAGGGCGCCGACGACTTCACCTTCGGCGGCAATTTCAACCGCATCAAGAACCTCGCCGCCCAGAATGGCGGGCTGTACCTGTCGCCCGACTTCGCCGATTTCGCCGCCACCGGCGCAGGGCAGGTGGCCGCCCTGCTGAAGACTTACGCCAGCGCCTCTCCAAGCGCCCCGATCTTCGTCGCCTGCGGCTCCGCCGGCGGCGCGATCTGCTGGCAACTCGCACAGGATTCTGACCTCGCCCCACGCCTCGGCGGCCTTCTCCTCCTCGGCTCGCATTGGGACGAGAATTTCCTCAATAGCCTCGCGTTCCGCGCGCGTGTGCCCGTCTATCTCGGCCACGGCAGCCGCGACCGCGTCTTTCCCGTCGAGCGGCAGGAAGCGTTCTTCCGTTCGATCCGTGCTGCCGCGCCAGGCTATCCCGCCCGCTTCGTCCGCTTCGAGAGCGGCAGCCACGGCACGCCGATCCGCATGACCGACTGGCGCGCGGTGATCAACTGGATGAGCGAACGCTGATAAGCACCTACGGCGATTCGCCGAATCCGATCACCTGTTCCGGGTTGATCTCGCCGTCATAGGTCGCGTCGACCTCGTAGGAGACGAGCGAGAACGCGCCATAGCGGAAAATCCATCGCCCCGAAGCCGACGCATCGCCGACGCCCCGCCACTTCTCCCATGAGGTGATCGCCTGCGTGTCCGGGTCGTAGTCGGAGTTGATGAGGTCGGTCCGGGTGATCATGCCGAGCTGCGTCATCTCCTCGACCGCGCCTTCGAGATCGTCGTTCTCGTAGCGGATGTCGAGTTCGGGCACGGCGAACGACACCGGCTCGACCGGGTTTTCGCCGTCCGTCATCAGGTAGACGTGGCTGATATTGTAGGCGCCGCCATAGCAGAAGAAGCGGAAGACCCGAGCCGTGCGCATCGGATCGTCCGCCGTCTCGTGCATGTAGCGATAGTCGATGTCGAAGCTCTGCGGCTCGAGTTCCTCCGCCGCCATGCCCTCCATCGCGCCGCCGCCGCAGCGGTTGGAAAAACTCGCGGCAAATACGCGCTCGGCCTCGAGCAGCGCTGCATCGGTCGGCGGCAGTTCCTCGTCGCCGCATTGCTGCGGCAACGCCTCCGGGCCAAAGGCCGCATCGGTCTCCTGCAGGTCGCCATCCTCGATCGACATCGGCGTGTAGCCGTCGGCGAAGTTCGCCGGGTTCGGGGCCTGCAGCGTGTAGCACCCGGCATAGACCGTCTCGGTCCCGTCCGCGGCGACGGAGCGCAGCACGAACGGCTGGCGGTAGTAGACGCTGCCCGCCGCGCCTTCCTCGGCCGCCGCGCCGAGCAGGAGTTCCGTCGTGTCGGTGTCGGCAAAGCCTTCCGCATACGCTTCGACGCTGCCCGCCGGCGGCGTGGCGAAATAGGAATAGGCCCGCGCGAATTCCTCGCGGTCGATGGCATTGTAGAGCGAGCGGATGACGGCATCCGGCGACGAGCGATCGTCGACGAAGGCCGTCTGACTGAAGGCGGACGTGCTCAGGAGAAGAGCAGGCACGCCGATCGAGACGAGCTTGCGCATGGGCTGACCTCGCGAATCATGTCCCTTCATGATCGCCAAGTCAGCCACTCATTGGCTTCGATGTCTAGAATCGGCGCTTCGACGCCATGTCGCGGGCGATGTGCCGAAAGTCGGCCGGCTTGATGCCGAGATCCGACAATTCCGCGCTGCCCATCGCATTGAGGATCAGCATCCCGCGCGACTGGCGGTTGCCGCGCATCGGCCGCGGCTTGGCGAAGAATTCAGTGATAATGCCCATGGATCGTCTCCGAAGTTTCGATCCTCCCGCAGCGAAGATGGCATCGGGCAGGTCTGTTGTGCAGTGCAATATTTGCAGTCCTGCCATGCGCGCCGGCAAGGCCGCATGGGAACCTTTCTTAGGAAATGTCGATTACGGTCAGGAGAATAATCGAATGGCTGGGAGGCCTCATGTCCGGCGCACGCGCCAAGAGCTTCGGCGATCTGCTCGACGATCTGATTTCGAGCGAGCAGGCCGAGCGTGTGGAGGTCGGCGCGGCGCCGACGCTTCAGGGCGATCTTCTCGACCAAATCGAGCGGCTTCAGGCGTCGAACGCGCCGCTGTTCGAGCCCGCCGCCCGCAGGGCCTACAGCGAGCCGACGCTGGCGCCGGAAGTGCTCGAAGCGCTCGACACGCTGATGCCGGAACTCTCCACCGATCCGCGCGAGATCGCGCTCGAGCTGGGCATCGGCGGCCTGCGAACGGCGGCCGAACTTGATCGCGCCCGCCGCCGCTTCGCTTTCGAGAACCACCCGGATCGTCTCGCCCCGCATCTGCGCGACCGTGCCGCCGAGCGCATGGGCATCGCCAATGGCTTGATTGATACGGCCAAGGCGACGATGGCCGAGTAGTCCGACAGTCGGACCGTGTTCCCCGACGTGATGCCCCGACATACAAGCCAGGTGCTGCGTTGACGGGGAACGCCGAACGCCGGCGAACTCCCTCCCCCCTGCGGGGAGGGATGCAGGGTGGGGGTCCTCTTCAAAGAAACCGACTGCCGACCGCCGACCTGCCGATTGCCTGAAATTTCCTACCAGTTCCCCGTGTTCGCCATCGAAGCCCACGGCTCGGCCTTTTCCTTCGCCGGGCCCTTCTGCAACAGCTCGATCGAGATGCCGTCCGGCGATTTCACGAACGCCATGTTGCCGTCACGCGGCGGGCGGTTGATGACCACGCCCTTGTCGGCCAGCTTCTGGCAGGTCTCGTAGATGTCGTCGACCTCGAAGGCGAGATGGCCGAAATTGCGCCCGCCCTGATAGTCTTCGGGGTCCCAGTTGTAGGTCAGTTCCAGTAGCGGGGCCTTCTTCGACTTGCCGGTTTCCACATCTTCCGCTGCGGCAAGAAAGATCAGCGTGAACCGGCCCTGTTCGCTCTCCATCCTGCGCACTTCCTGCATTCCGAGCTTGTTGCAGTAGAAGTCGAGCGCCTCGTCGATGTCCCTGACCCGGACCATCGTGTGCAAGTATCGCATTTTGCTATCCTTTTCAGATATGCGGCCGGTTTGCCGTCGACGCGACAGATAGGACCCGCACGCCCCGCTGGCAACCGGCGCGTCGAAGGTCGGTCGAAGTGACTTTCCAGTATTTCGCGCCTCTTGCGACGAAAAAGCCACAATCGGCCCTTGCACCAACCCGAAGCCCCAATGCTATCCTGCACATCAAGAATCAGGTGTAGCGTGTCTTGGAAGGGGTCGGGCATGGGGGACAATGCCTCATCAGCGGGGAGTCTGGCGACGAGGGCAACAAGCGCCGACAGCGACGGTGAAACGTCCGACCACGTCGAGGCCTCCGGCGCCATCAAATGGTTCGACGTCGCCAAGGGCTATGGCTTCATTGCGGCTGACGATCCTGCGCTCGGCGATATCCTGATCCACGTCACCTGCCTGCGCCGCGACGGTTTCCCCACCGCTCTCGAAGGCGCGCGCGTCACGTGCCTGGTGCGCCGTGGCGACCGCGGCCTTCAGGCGTTCCGCATCCTTGCGATGGACAGCTCCACCGCGGTCCACCCGTCCGAGCAGCCGGCCGACCGCACCCATGTCGCGGTCGTCCCCGAGAGCGGGCTGGAGCGCGCGCTCGTCAAGTGGTTCAACCGCACCAAGGGCTTCGGTTTCCTGACGCGGGGCGAGGGCACGGAAGACATTTTCATCCACATGGAAACGCTGCGCCGCTTCGGCATCACCGAGCTGCGCCCCGGCCAGGTCGTGCTCGTGCGCTACGGCCGAGGCGACAAGGGCCTTATGGCTGCCGAAGTTCACCCCGATATCGGAACTTTGCTGGTCGCGCATTGACGCCAGCGCGTCGTTGCGCGGCCCCGTTTCGCAAAGGATCATCCGTGAACGCACGCATCGCAGCCCTTGTTCTTTCCCTCTCCTGTGCCTTCGTCCCGCTGGCGTCCGTCCCCCATGCCGTCGCCCAGGAGGCGGTGCAGGGCGCGCCGATGGAATTGCCCGTCGACGCGGCAAAGCTCACCTTCGAGGCGGATGGCGAGACGGTTTCCTTCGACATCGAGATCGCCGACACGGCCGAGCGCCGTGCGCGCGGGCTGATGTTCCGCACCGACCTGCCGGACGATCGCGGCATGCTCTTCGTCTTCGATCAGACGCAGCCCGTCAGTTTCTGGATGCAGAACACCCCGTCGCCGCTCGATCTCGTCTTCATCGGCGAGGACGGCCGCGTCATCGACATCCTGCCCGGCGAGCCCTTCTCCACGGCATCCATCGCGCCGGACGGGCCGAGCCGTTTCGTGCTCGAGCTCAACCGGGGCACCTCCGAACGTGTCGGCCTCGAGGCCGGCACCCGCCTCCATCACCCGGCGATCGATCGGGTCGCAGGCAATTGAACCTTCCGCGTCCCATGCAGCATTTCCATCATGACGGTTTCGACATCGCCTTCATCGACGAAGGCGATCGCGACGCCGATCCGGTCCTCCTGATCCACGGCTTCGCCTCCACCTTGCGCATCAACTGGGTCCAGCCCGGCTGGATCCAGACGCTGACGCGCGCCGGCTACCGCGCCATCGCCTTCGACCATCGCGGCCATGGCGAGACGTCGAAGAGCTACGACACCAGCGTCTATACGCCGTCGGCCATGGCGTCCGACGCTGCCGCGCTGCTCGACCACCTCGGCATCTCCCGCGCCCACGTCTTCGGCTATTCCATGGGTGCGCGCGTGTCCGCCTTCCTCGCGCTGGAACATCCCGACCGCGTCGCCACGCTCATCTTTGGCGGGCTCGGCATCGGCATGGTCGAGGGCGTCGGCGACTGGGACCCGATCGCGGACGCTCTGCGCGCGCCGTCGCTGGCCGATGTCACCCATCCGCGCGGGCGCATGTTCCGCGCCTTCGCCGACCAGACGAAAAGCGACCGCGCCGCGCTCGCCGCCTGCATCGAGACCTCGCGCCAGGAATTGTCGCCGCAGGATGTCGGCCGCATCGCCCAGCCGACGCTCATCGCCGTCGGCACGACGGACGACATCGCCGGCGACGCGCATCGCCTCGCCGATCTGATGCCGGACGCTCAAGCCTTCGACATCGTCGGCCGCGACCACATGCTGTCCGTCGGCGACCGCACCTTCAAGGCGCGGGTGCTGGACTTCCTGCAGGAGCATCCGCTGTGATCGACGAAGCCGCCATCGCCTTTCGCGGCGCCGAAGACAATCGCCTCGTCGGCTCGATCTGGGATGGCGGCGGCCAGCCCGTCCTCCTGCTCCACGGCGGCGGCCAGACCCGCCATGCCTGGCAGAAGACCGCCATGCGCCTTGCCGAGCGCGGCAAGCGCGCCATCACCATCGACATTCGCGGCCATGGCGAGAGCGACTGGGTCGAGAGCGGCAATTACAGCTTCTTCCACTACGCCGCCGACGTCCGCGCCCTCTGCGTCGCGGTCGAGCGGCAGTTCGGCGAACGGCCGGCCATCGTCGGCGCCTCGCTCGGCGGCCTCGCCTCGCTTCTGGCCGAATGCCGCGAAGGTCCGCTGATGGACGCGCTGGTGCTGGTCGACATCGTGCCGCAGATGAACCCCGCCGGCGTCGCCCGCATCATCGGCTTCATGGGCTCGCGCATGGACGAGGGCTTCGGCTCGCTGGAGGAGGCGGCGGACATGATCGCCGCCTACCTGCCCAACCGCAAGCGCCCCCGCACGCTCGACGGGTTGAGCAAAAACCTGCGCCTCGGCGAGGACGGCCGCTTCCGCTGGCACTGGGACCCCGCCTTCATGCGCGGCCCGACCAGCATCGACGCCGACGCGCGCACGCTCCTCGGCGACGTCCTCGGCAGGCTGCCGCATCTCGACCTGCCGATCCTGCTCGTGCGCGGCATGCAGTCCGAACTCGTCGACGAAGCCGCCGCCCGCCATTTCGTCGCCCAGGCGAAGAACGCCCGCTATGTCGATATCGGCGGCGCCGGCCACATGGTCGCCGGCGATCGCAACGACATATTCTCTGAGGCTGTCATCGACTTCTTCGAAGAGCAGTCCGTCGCCTCGCATTAGCAGACGCTTAACCGCATTTCCAACTGTCTGAGCGGCCGCTCTACTCCGTTAATCTTGTTGCGCGAGCATCGTCCCACCAAAGCGGGGTTGAGACGATGGTCAATTTCTGGCGTTCCGAAGCCGGTAATTTCGGTATCATGACGGCTGTGCTGCTGCCCACCTTGCTGGCCGGCGTCGGCATGGCGATGGATACGGCCAACATCATCAGCGCCAAGTCGCGCCTGCAGAACATCGCCGACAGCGCCGTCCTCGCCGCCTCGCGCGAGAATGCCAGCGACGAGGAGCGCGAGCGCCTGTTCGACGATTTCGTCGCCAGCCAGTTGACCGATTCCACCATCGTCTCGGCGCAGACCGACCTCAACACCCGCGAAGGCCTCAACTATGTCGAGGTCACGGGCCGCGTCGACGCCAGGGTCGGCCTCTTCCTGATGGACCGTTTCGGCCGCGGCGACGTCACCGTCACCGCGACCTCCTTCCGCTCGACCAAGACGCTCGAGATCGCCATGGTGCTCGACAACACCGGCTCGATGGGCCAGGCCGGCATCAACGCCCTGAAGAAGGCGTCGAAGGCGCTGCTCGCCGCCGTCGAGAGCGACGGCGACCCCCGCCAGGACGTGAGGGTCGCGCTCGTCCCGTTCGTCACCGCCGTCAACATCAAGGGCGAAGGCTTCGATGAGGCGTGGATCGATACGAAGGGCGAAGCGGTCTACAATGGCTGGAACTTCATAACCAATGACATGCGCACCGCGCGCGAGACGCAACTGCCGATCCAGCGCCGCGCTGACCTGACCGACGCGCAGCGCGACGCGGTCGTCTTGAACTGGGAGCATTTCAAGACGGGATGCTCCATCGGCGGCAATTCGCAGGAAGCCAAGGACATGCGCACCATGTGCGCGAACGTCAAGAAATACCCGCATCATCTGGAGCTGTTCCGCCAGTCGAAGACGACGTGGAAGGGCTGCGTCGAGGCGCGCCCTGTTCCCTACAATTTCGACCTCACCGCGCCCGATCCGGCCAAGCCCGATACGCTCTTCGTACCCTATTTCGCGCCCAGCGAGCCGCGCGCCCGCCAGACCGAAGGCGGCAACGAAGGTGCGGCGTTCAACAATGGCTGGCTCGACCACAAGACCAGGAACCTCGATATCAAGACGAATGACGGCCAGGACAAGATTCAGCGCTCCTCGGTCAAGTACGCGATCGACGGACTGGTCAACAACATCCCCGGCAAGTCGGTCAAGGACACCCACAATCTGACCATCGGCCCCAACCGCGCCTGCCCGACGCCGGTCGTCCCGCTGACCGACGACATGGCGAAGGTGCGCGCAGGCATCGACGCGATGCAGTTCTGGAACGGCTCGGGCACCAACATCTCCGAAGGCCTCGCCTGGGGCTGGCGCGTCCTGTCGCCCGAGGCGCCCTATACGCAAGGGGCGCCCTTCGAGAGCGACTCCGTGTCGAAATTCATGGTGCTCATGAGCGACGGCACCAACGTCTCCTTCGGCGCCAGCAGCACGATCAACAAGTCCGACTACGGCTCCTACGGCTTCCTCGGCACCAAGGGCGTCAACAATGCCGCCAGCCGCATCGACGGCAAGACCAGCCAGGGCGAGGCGGAAAAGACGCTCAACACCTGGACGGGTACCATGTGCACCCAGATGAAGAGCCAGGGCGTCGAGGTCTTCACGGTCCTCTACAACACGACGAGCTCGTCGGTGAAGACCCTCTTCGAGAACTGCGCCTCGAAGAAGGACAATTTCCACATGGCCAGCAACACGACCGCGCTCGAACAGGCCTTCGCCAATATCGGCCGCGCCGTTGCCGCGCTGCATCTGACGCACTAGCTTCGAACCCGCGGCGGGTGCCGCCGCCGGTCGGGGGCTTCAGCATGGCGACGCTTTTCTTCGGAATGAACCAGTCCCTCGACGGCTATGTCGACCACATGGCGTTCGGGCCTAGCCCCACGCTCTTTCGCCACTACATCGACGAGGCGCGGAAGCAGGCCGGCAGCATCTACGGCCGCGGCCTTTACGATCTCATGCGCTATTGGGACGAGGATCATCTCGAATGGGACGACGACCGGCGCGCCTTTGCAGAGGCGTGGCGCAGGCAGCCCAAATGGGTCGTCTCGCGCTCGCTGCTGTCGGTCGGTCCCAACGCCAGGCTCGTCGGCGAAGACCTCGAAGCGGAAATCCGCCGCGTGAAAGCCGAGCTGATCGGCGATGTTCAGGTCGGCGGCCCGAACCTCGCGCGCAGCCTCGCCGGGCTCGGCCTCATCGACGAGTACCGCATCTGCCTCCATCCCGTCGTCCTCGGCGGCGGGGCCCCGTTCTTCGCCGGTTTCCGGCCGTCGCTCCGGCTGGTCGCCAGCGACCGGGTCGACGAGGACGTGGTCAGGCTGACCTACGTTCCCGCCTGACCGCTACGCATGCGAAAAACGCGGAACGAACTTCTGCTCCACGCATTCCATCAGGTTAGAGCGAGATGAGTTCGGTTTGGGCCATTGTGCTGGAGGGCGTTCGTGACAAGGCCGAGGACTTCGGCGCAGGCCGTATCGGGATACGGTCAAGTCCGAAGACCGACGGATTTGGCGCGAAGGCACCCGGCAGAATGGTCCAAACCAAGCTCATCTCGCTCTAAATACATCGTCTGATCTGGGGGAGTGCCATGTCCATCCGCGAGTTCCGCCGCGACCGTCTTTCGAAGCCCATCTTCGGCTGGGCGAAGGGCGTCATGCCGCCCATTTCGGACACCGAGCGCGACGCTATCGACGCCGGCACCGTCTGGTGGGACGGCGAGATCTTCACCGGCACGCCGGACTGGGACAGGCTCGTCGCCATGCCGCCGGCCAGCCTCTCCTCCGAGGAGCAGGCCTTCATGGAAGGCCCGGTGCGGGAGCTCTGCGCCATGGTCGACGACTGGAAACTCGCCTGGGAAGACCACGATTTGCCGAAGCCCGTCTGGGATTTCCTGCGCGAGAAGAAGTTCTTCGGCATGATCATCCCGAAGAAATATGGCGGCCTCGGCTTTTCCAACACCGCCCATTCCGAAGTCGTGCGCACGATCTCGTCGGCCAGCGTCGTCGCCGGCGTCACCGTCATGGTGCCCAACTCGCTCGGGCCCGGCGAACTCCTGATGCATTTCGGCACGGACGAACAGCGCGACCACTGGCTGCCGCGCCTTGCCGACGGGCGCGAAATCCCCTGTTTCGGCCTGACCTCGCCGGAGGCGGGTTCCGACGCTGCCGCGATGACCGATACGGGCGTCGTCGAATACGGCGAACATGAGGGCAACCAGGTCCTCGGCATCCGGCTGAACTTCGAGAAGCGATACATCACGCTCGGCCCGGTCGCGACCGTCATGGGCCTCGCCTTCAAGCTCACCGATCCTGAAAACCATCTCGGCGGCGGCGAAGATCGCGGCATCACGGTCGCGCTTTTGCCGACCTCCACGCCGGGCGTCAGCCATGGCGACCGCCACATTCCGCTCTTCACCCATTTCCAGAACGGCCCGCTTTACGGCAAGGACGTGTTCATTCCGCTCGATTGGGTGCTCGGCGGACCGGAGCGCGTGGGGCAGGGCTGGAAGATGCTGATGACGGCGCTCGCCGCCGGGCGCGGCATCTCGCTGCCCTCGCAGTCCGCAGCGTCCGCCGGCATCTGCGCCCGCGCCACCGGCGCCTATGCGCGCGTTCGCACCCAGTTCAACGTGCCCATCGGCAAGTTCGAAGGCATTCAGGAGCCGCTCGCCGAGATCGCGGCCAATGCCTACCAGATCGACGCGGCGCGCCGCCTGACGGTCGCCGCCCTCGACGAAGGCCACAAGCCCTCCGTCATCTCGGCCATCATGAAGTATCACGCCACCGACCGCATGCGCTGGTCGATCGAGCACGCGATGGACATCCATGGCGGCAAGGCCATCATCGACGGGCCGAAGAACTATCTCGGCGCGCAATATCGTTCGGTGCCGATAGGCATCACCGTCGAGGGCGCCAACATCCTCACGCGCAATCTGATGATCTTCGGCCAGGGCGCGATCCGCTCGCACCCCTATATGCTCAAGGAATTGCTGGCGCTGTCCGACGAGGACCGGCAGCGCGGGCTGGAAGAGTTCGACCGCCAGTTCTGGAGCCACGCCGGCCACTCCGCCCTCAATGCGCTGCGCGCCTTCGTCCGCGGCTGGACCGGCGGGCTCGTCGCGCCCGCGCCCCGCAAGGCCGCGCTTTCCGGCCACTGGCGCCAGCTTTCGCGCTACGCCGCCGCTTTCGCGCTGTTGTCGGACCTGTCGCTGCTGACGCTCGGCGGCGAGCTGAAGCGCAAGGAAATGCTGTCGGCGCGCCTCGGTGACATCCTCGCCGAGCTCTATCTCGGCGCGGCGGTGCTGAAGCGCTTCGAGGACGAAGGCCGCCAGGAAGCGGATCGGCCGCTGGTCGATTACGTCATGGTCCGTGGCCGCCAGCGCATGGGCGTCGCCTTCCGCGGCGTGCTCGCCAATTTGCCGGCCCGCTGGGCGGCATGGCTGGTGCGCGCCGTCGCCTTTCCGCTCGGCGTGCCGAATCCCGAACCGAGCGACACTGAGCGCACCCGCGCGGCCGAAATGCTGATGGAGCCCGGTTCGCAGCGCGACCGGCTGACGCCGGACCTCTATCTCGGCGAAGGCCACGAAACCCATGCCCTGAAAGACCTCGAACGCGCCTTCGACCTTCTCGCCGGCATCGCGCCGATCGAGAAGAAGCTGCGCGACGCGAAGGTGCGGGAACTCGACCGCGCCACGGAGACCGGGCTGATTTCCGCCGACGAGCGCCGCCGTCTGGACGAGGCGCGCGAGGCCGTCGCCAGGGTCATCGCCGTCGATGCATTCCCCATGGCCGACGTCTCGCCGCTGGCCGCTCAGCACGACCGGCGCGAGGACCGGCTCACGCCGCGCGAGGCCGCCGAATAGGCGGCCTCCTTTGGCGTTGACAGGAACGGCAAAACCGGGAACCAAGAACCGCACCACTTGGGGGAATTCTTTTGTCTGCGATGAGCGTCGAAGATCACGGTCTCGTCGATCAGGTACGCCAGTTGGCGAACGGCCTGCCGCAGATGGTCGCCTTCATCGACACCGGGTTTCGTTACACGTTCCGCAACGATGCGCATCGCCGCGGCGTCGCGCTCCCCGACGACAAGGTCATCGGCAGGACCATTCAGGAAGTGCTCGGCAAGCGCGCCTTCGCCGATATGCAGAGCCAGGTGGAGGAAGCCCTCGCCGGCCGGCAGGTCTCCTTCGCGACGGCCATCCGGCAGCCGGAAGGTCGCTTCCGCCACATCGAATCCGAATATGTCCCGCATCGCGACGCTGACGGAAACGTCACCGGCTTCTTCGCCGTCGTTCGCGACGTCACCGAGGCGCGCGAGGCGGAGCAGGAACTGATCCGCAACCGCGAGCGCTCGCGCCTCATCCTCGACAGCGCCGTGGAGTACGCGATCATCCTGATCGACGATACCGGCCGCGTCATGTCGTGGAACAGCGGCGCCGAACGCCTGCTCGGCTATACGCAGGACGAGATCATCGGCACCGATGCCACGATCTTCTTCACTGAGGAGGACCGGAGAAACGGCCTGCCGCAGAAAGAACGGGCCCTGTCCCGCGCCAATGGCCGGGCCTCCAACGAGCGCTGGCACGTGCGCAAGGACGGCAGCCGATTCTGGGGTTCAGGCGCCATCGTGCCGCTCGCCCGCGGCGGCGCAGGCGGCTTCCTGAAGATCCTGCGCGACCGCACGGAGGAGCGCGAAGCCAATGAGGCGGTATCGGAGGCGCGTCAGCGCGCCGAACTGATCGCCGCCGAGCAGGCGGCACTTCTCGGCCAGTTGAGCGAAGGCGTCATCGTCACCGATCCGAAGGGCCGCATCACCTTCATCAACCGCTCGGCGGCCGAAATCCACGGCGTCGCGCATCTCGACATTTCGCCCGACGAATATGCCTCGCGCTTCCAGCTCTTCCGCGAGAACGGCGAACCCTATCCCTCGCACGAACTGCCGCTGGCACGCGCGGTCCTGAAGGGCGAGAGCGTCATCGAGGCGCGCTGGCGCATCCTTCGCCCGGACGGCGTCGAAATCCTCGCCATCGGCAGCGCCAAGCCGGTCCTCGGCCCGAAGGGCGAGATCATCGGCAACGTGCTGACCATCCGCGACGACACCGCCCGTCAGGCAGCCGAGCAGGAGCTGCGTGAAATCTCGCTGCGCAAGGACCTTGCGCTTTCGGCCGGCCAGATGGGCGTCTGGGAGTGGAACGCGCTGACCGACACGATGATCTGGGACGATGCGCAGTTTCGTCTCTTCGGCGTCGCGCGCGAAACCTTCGAACCCTCGCTCGCCGCCTTCCGGGAACTGACGATCGGCAACGATTTCATGGCCATCGCCGATGCTGCCGAGCAGGAAGGCCCGGCCGGAAGGCTCGTCGAGGTCGATTTCCGCATCCGGCGGGCGGACACCGGCGAGATCCGCTGGATGGGCTCGCGCGCCATCGCGACGCACGACGAGACCGGCCGCCTGGTCCGCATGGTCGGCGTCAATTTCGACCTGACCGAGCGCAAGCGCGCGGAGGAACGCCGCAACCTCCTGATCAACGAGCTCAACCACCGCGTCAAGAACACGCTCGCGACCGTCCAGTCCATCGCCTCGCAGACCTTCCGTGGACATGATGTCGGCCGCGAATTGCGGGCGATATTCGAGGCGCGGCTGGTGGCGTTGTCTAATGCGCACAACGTCCTGACCCGCGAAAGCTGGGAAGGCGCGCCGCTGGCCGAGATCGTCGAGCAAGCGATATTGCCCTTCGTCCAGAAGCAGACCCCGCGCATCCATGCCGGCGGTCCCGACATCCGCTGCTCGACCAAATCCGCACTGGCGCTGGCAATGGCGCTGCACGAATTGGCGACCAACGCCGTCAAATATGGCGCGCTTTCCAGTGCCGAAGGCGAGGTCGCCGTCGACTGGTCCGTCGACCCCGCTGGCCGTTTCGAACTCGTCTGGCAGGAGAGGGGCGGCCCGCCGGTGGCCCAGCCGATCCGGCAGGGCTTTGGCTCCCGCCTCGTCGGCCGAAGCCTTGCGGGCGAACTCGGCGGCGACGTCCAGCTCGACTTCCACCCCGACGGTCTCGTCTGCACCATCACCGCTCCGCTCGACCAGATCGGGACCGTGGTCTGAGCCGTCGATATTTCAGCAATGCTGCAACCACCATCCGGCTGCGCGCGTTTTGGGAGCGACGAATTCCAACAGGAGGCTCCCATGCCTAATACCGAAAAGAAGCGCCATCTCGACATCGACAAGGACGCCGAGAAGAAGCGTCAGGAAGAGGAATTGCAGGAGGGTCTTGAGGACACGTTCCCCGCGAGCGATCCCGTCTCCGCAACCGGATCGAGCATCACCGGTGCGCCCAAAAAGGAAAAATCGGGCAAGAAATGAGCTGAAAACCGCTCGAAACGAGCTGGTTTTCGCGCAAAATCCCGAAGTTTGAGCTCAAAAAGGCGGCTTTTCAGCCGCCTTTTTCGCGTTCTGGAGCCTAATAATCGCGTTCGAAGAAGACGCCGAGGCTCGAATCTCCATCCGACCCGACCGCCCCGCGGGCTTTCAATTCGTCGGTGATGTCGAGATTGATCGTCCCCCGCGCCGTGCCGCCGGCACCCGCTTCGACGCCCAGATAGATGTTGTCCTGGATGTAGCGTCCGGCGCGGACGGCGGCGTTGCCTTCGCTGTCGGTGACGATGTCGAGATCGTCAAGGCCGGTCGAACTGCGCAGGCTTCCGAGCAACGACGAATTCCCGCCACCCGCCAGTTCCGCCGCCGCCGCGGCGAGCTGTGCGATCTGGAAGGCGGAGAGTTCGCTCAAGGATCGGTTGAAGATCAACCGTGCAAGTACCTCATCTTCCGGCAGTTGCGGCGAGGAGGAGAAGGAGATGTCGAGATCGGAGACGCGGCCGGAGACGGTGATGAACACCGTCGTCCCGTCGCTCTCGGAGCTGGCGACGAAGTTCAGTACCGGATCGAGATCGCCGACCAGCGTGATCGTGCCTTCCTCGAACTCGATGCGCTGGCCGAGGATGCCGAGGCGGCCGCGGATCAGTTCGAACGCGCCGACCGGCTGGACATTCGTCACCGGGCCGAGAACCCGCACGCTGCCGCCGAGCTCGGCGTCGAGCCCGCGGCCGCGCACGAAGATCTGGTTCGGCGCGTTGACCGTGATGTCGAGCTGGATGACGCTCGGCCGCGAGGTGGGGACGGGCGTGCCGTCATTGGCGCGGGCGCGCTCCAGCGTCGCGGCGACGCCCGGCGGCGGGTTGCGGTGGATGACGTCGATGCCGGACGCCCCGCCGCCGAGATTTTCGGGAACGGAGATTTCGGCCCGATCGACATTGATGGTGCCGGACAGCGTCGCATCGGCGGCAAGCGGGCCGGTCACGGCAAGGTTGCCGGAAACGGTCGCGGCGATCAGATCGCCATCATTGTAGCGGGCCTGGTCGAGCGCGATGGTGATGTTGGCGGGCAGGCCCGCGGCGAGCGAAACGGTGCCGCCGGCCGTGATCGTCCCGCCCGCGCCGAGCGTGGCGTTGGCCGACTGGATGGTGATCGTCTGGCCGTCGATGCTGGCCGAGACATTGATGCCGCGCAGCGAGACGTTTGTTTCCGGATCGACGATCTGCGCGCCCTGCGTCGAGACCGCGCCGCGGATTTGCGGATCGGAAATCGATCCGGTGACCTGTCCCTGTACGCCGACTGTGCCGACGAGCTGGGTGCCGCGGTCGATCAGGAAGCGGTTGGCGAGCGAGAGCGGCGCTTCGCCCGAGAGATTGACCGCCAGCCCCGCGCCCTGAAGCGGGACGGTGCCGCTTGCCGAGAGCGACAGGCCCTGATTGCCCGAGACGTTGACTGACGAGAAGGTGACCGTCTGGTTGGCGAAATTGCCGGCGGCGGTGGCGTTGAGTGCGCCGATTCCCGCGTCGGCGAGCGGCGCGGCGGAAAGCCCGGAAGCATTGAGGTTGAACGCGGCCTGCGGGTCGGATGTCGTGCCGGTGACGCGCGCGGTGCCTGAAATATTGCCGCCGAGATTCTGGTCCGGAACGATCGTGTTCAGGATGCCGAGCGGGAAGGCGGCGAGGGTGACGTCGAGCGCAAGCTGTCCGTCGCCGAGCGGCGCGGACCCGCGAACCGTCGCGTCGAGCCCTTCGGGGCTGGTCGCACGGGCGTCGATGTTGAGCCGTTCGCCGGAAGTCGTTCCGCGCGCGGTCACGCCGAGCGACGACAGGCCGGCATCGCGCAACGCGGCGGCCTGCAGGGCGTTGCCGCGAATGTCGAAGGCGACGTCCGGCTGGCTGCGCGGGCCGGTGACGCGGGCAGTGCCGTCGATCGTGCCGCCGAGTTCGAGGTCCGGGCGAACGGTGTTGGCGATCGACAGGGGCAGGGCGGCGATCGTCACGTCGAGGTCGATCTGGTCTGCGATGCGCCCCGTTGCGTCGATGCTGCCGCCGCCGACATCGAGCGCCAGCGCGTCGATGGTGATCGTCTCGCCGACGACGGTGAGGCTCGCAGGCTGGCGCAGACGTGCGGCAAGGTCGCCCTGTGCGAGGTCGACGCGGGTGAGGGCCAGGCGGAATCCTTCGCCCTCGGGGGTGAGCGAGCCTTCTGCGGCCGCCGTCGTGTCATTGTTGAGCCGCGCACTGGCGGAGAAATCGGTGGTGTCGCCCTGCCGGTTGGCATTCGCCTGAAGGCTCGTGACGTCGACGCCGCCGGCCGAGATGCCGCTCGCATCGACCGAACCGTCGATGCGCGGAACGCCGAAGAGATCATCGATCGCGGCCTGGATTTCTGCCGCCTCGATGCGCGTTTCGCCGAGTTCGAAGCCGTCGATCGTGCCTTCGAGCGTCGCGCGCTGCTCGTTCTCGACGGGTTCGAGGCCGATGGACGCCTGCACGGCGCCTGAGGCTTCCTGAAGCGCAAGCGCTGCGAGCGTGGAGATGTCGGCGGCATCGATATCGAGCGAGCCGGTGAGCAGTCCGGCCGAATCCTGAACGACGGAGCCCGTCAGGCGTGCGCCGCCGGCGCTGAAGACGAGGTCGGTCAGGCGGCGCTCTTCCTCGACGAGCGCGATGGCGGAGGAGAGGTCGACGCGCACGCCGTCGAGGAATGCGCTGCCGGCAATCGTGCCGTCGAGATCGCTTTCCTCCAGCGTGCCTTCGAAGGCGATGGCGGCGTCGCGCAACTGCTTGTCGGCAAGGCGACCGGACGGAACCGTGACGGAGGTCGTCAGGTTGATCAGCCCGTCGCTGCCGGCCGCGCGGCCTTCGGCGGTGAGCGCGCCGGACGCCTGCGGCGAGACGAGGGCGAGGTCGGTGAGGCCGAAGCGGAAGTCGAAATCGGCCGCGCCGGTCGCATAGGTGCCGTCGGCGAGGAGGTCGAACTGCTGGTTCTCGACGCGTAGATCGTCGGTGACGAGGCCGTTCTCGCCACGCTCGATGCGCCCGGCGATGGTGGTGCGCCCGCCCATGAGGTTGTCGGCGGCTTCCTGGTCGATCCGCAACTCGTCGATCGTGCCGTCGAGGGCGAGATTGAACCCGCCCGAGATCGGCGCGACGCTCCCCTTTGCTTCGAGCGCGAGCGCGCCGGAGAGGTCGCGTCCGGCAAGGCCGGAGAAGGGGGCGAGGCTGGACGTCTCGACGGCGATGTCGCCGTCGAAGACATATTCGGCGACCGTGCCGGCAAGGCGAAGGATCAGCGCCTCGGCCTCGATTTCCGTTTCCGACAGGACCAGCGGCTGCGACGCGTTCCATTCGCCGGAGGAGGACAGGTCGATGCGGGTGCCGAGCGCTTGCGCGATTTCCTCGTCGGGCGAGGTGACGCCGTCGACGGCTCCGGAAAGGTCGAAGGTGATGCGCCGTTCGTTCGGCCGGTCGAGATTCTGCGCGACGCCGGAGAGGTCGAGTTCCATCGTCTCGGCGACGAAGCTCGCCGTGTCGAGGCCGCGAATGTCGAGCGAACCCGACCAGTCGTCATCCGCGCCCTCGCCATAGGAGAGCATGAGCGCGGCGCGCTGGACGGTCGTGTCGCCGCCTGGCACCGGCAGGACGACGACGTCGCCGCTCGGGTCCTGGACCGAGGCATCGATGGCGAGGCGGCGCAGGAAGCTGTCGGCAGTCGTCTCGGCCGATGCCGAGAGCGTCAGCGCCCCGCTTTCGAGGTCGAGCGCGTCGAGGCGGAAGCCGCCTTCGTCGCGTATGAAGCCCTGCGCTTCGAGCGAGGTTTCGGCACCGAAGAAGTCGCGGAACTGCGCCGGGATCAACTGCGCGATCGGGCCGGACAGGCGGGTGGAGAAACCGCGCCCGCCGCGGCCCTCGCGCAGCATGGCGATGCCGGTGAGGATGCGTTCACTGTCGGCGTCGAGCGCGAGCTGGACGTCGAGATTGTCGAGTTCGCCAGTGCCGGCGAGGGTCAGCGCGACCGGAGGCCGGCCCTCGATGTCGAGGAGATTGGCGACGATGCCATCTTCCGGCTCGGTCAAATTGAGGTCGAGATCGACCACTTCAGTGGCGTTGGAATAGACGAAGGTGAGGCCGAGCTGGCCGCCGGGTCCGTCGAGGCGCGTGACGTCGAGCGCGGTGTCGATCGCGCCGTCCTCGAGGCGAAGGCGACCGGCGAGCGACAATTGCGATTCCAAACCGAACACGGTCGGGCCGAAGGTCGCGAGCGGGATTTCGAGACTTTCGAGATTGACCGCGACGGGGAGCTCGGGGACCGCGAAACCGGAGGATTCGGGCGCCGGCATGCCTTCTTCCGGCAGGGGCTTGCGCAAAACGTCGATGCGCTCGGCGCGCAGCGAGGAGATTTCGAGCCGCTGGCGCAGGAGCAGCGCCGTGCGGCTCCAGTCGATGGAGGCGTTGGTGATGCGCAGCCAGACGCCCTCGCGATCGGCGACCGTGATCGAGCCAATCTGCGCATTGGACGACAGCGCGCCCTGGATGCCGCTGATCTGGATCTGGCGGTTCGGCGTCGAAAGCTGGTTCTGGATGAAATTGGTGAAGAGCGAGCGCGTCTCCGCTTCGGTTTCCTGCGCGCCGGCGGGAACCGCGAAGATGAGACATGCGAGGGCGACGAGAATTCGGATCAAAACGCCTGTCCTATCCCAACATAGAAGGCGACGGATGGATCGCCCGGCCGCGGGTCGAGCGGAACCGCGACATCGAGGCGGATGGGACCGAGCCCGGTGAAATAGCGCAGGCCGGCGCCGACGCCGATGCGCACGTCCTCGCCGAAATCGGGCACCGAATCCGCGCCGACGAGGCCCGCATCGGCAAAGCCGACGAGGCCGATCGTGTCGGTGACCTGCGCCCGCGCCTCGATCGAGCCTTCGATCAGCGACTTGCCGCCGACGACCGTGCCAAAGGGGCCTTCGACGCCGATATTGCGGAAGGCGTAGCCGCGCACCGAGCCGCCGCCGCCGGCGAAGAACAGCTTGTCGGGCGCCGTTTCGGCGATCGACGGGCCGACGAGCGTGCCGATCTTGGCGCGGCCGGCGAGAACGAAGCGGCTTTCCTCGCCGAAGCCGTAATAGGTGCGGCCTTCGAGCGTGGAGCGGAAGGCGGCGTTGCCGTACTGGAACTCGTAGAAGGGCTCGACCATGCCTTCGGCGAAATAGCCGCGCGTCGGGTTCGGCACATCGTCGCGCGAATCGAAGGTCAGCGAGCCGAGAAGGCCGGCGGTCGTGAAGGTGCGCGTGCCGAAGGCCGCGTCCTCGAACTCGGCATGGCTGGCATTGACGGCAAAGCGGCCGGCCAGTTCCTCAGTGAAGATGTGCGAATAGCCCGACGTCGCGTCGACGCCGGTGCGGGTATAGGTGTCGAGCACTTCGCGCGTGCCGAAGAGCGAGGCGAAATAGTTGGTGTCGGGCGTGAAGACGCCGGGCTTCTCGAAGCTGACGCCGACGCGGTAGGTGAAATCCTCGGGACTGAACCCGTCGCTGTCGAGCGATTTGCCGATGCCGGCGACGCGCGCGTCGAAGCGCAGGCGCTCGGCGCGGCCGAACAGGTTTCGGTGCAGCCAGTAGGTCTCAAAACCGAGGCCGTCGACCGTGGAATAGGAGCCGCCGATGCCGAAGCGGCGCAATTCGCGCTCCTGCACGATGAGGTCGATGGGCAGGAGGCCGTCCGGCCCGATCGCTTCTGCTTCCTGGAAGCGCGAGGCGCGGAAGACGTCGAGGCGGGCAAGGCGGTCGCCGGCGCGCTTGATGTCGTCGGGGTCGTATTCGCGCCCCAGCGGCAGGCCAGCCATGAAGGCCACGAATTCCGGGTCCATCCGCTCGGTGCCCTGGACCGTGATCGGGCCGTAGAACGCCTTGCGGCCGGGCTCGACCGTGATGCGGGCATTGACGAGGTCGGCGTCATGCGCGGCCTCGACGCGCCGCTCGGCCGCTTCCGCCTTGGCGTGGCCCTGCTGGCGCCAGGCCTCGACCGACAGGCGCTCGGCGCGCAGGATGGCGGTGGAGCGGGCGATTTCGCCGGGGGCGTAGCCCTCGTCGCGCGGGTCGTCGACCTCGTCGCGCCAGCTTTGCGGGGGCGGGGCCTCGTTGATGATCGACGCTTCGCCGAAGCGGAATTCGGGGCCGGGATCGATGGAGACGACGACGGTCGCGGGATTGGCGAGCGGCGCGTCGGGCGCGATGTCGGCGGCTTCCCGGCCGTCGATGCGGATCGAGATCGTGCCGCCATAGCGGCCCTCGGTGTAGAGGGCGGTGAGAAGGCGGCGATAGTCGCCGCGCGCCTTGGCGAGGAGGCCGCCGGCGCCGGAAGCGGGCTCGTCGCGGTCGTTCCAGAGCGTGGAGGAATTGCGCAGCTTGTTTTCGAGGGCCTTCTCGGCCTCCAGAACGGTGACTTCGGCGGTGTAGTTCTGCGGATCGCCGATGACCTCGACCTCGTCGGAATCGTCGGAGCCGAACAGACCGAAGAAGGCCGAGGCGCTGGAGACCTGAGACATCGCAGTTGCGACCGCCAGCGAAGCGACGAGGAGCCGGTGACGCAACCCGAATTGTCCTGACACGGCCACTCCCCGCACTCTGTGACGGGCGGATCGCGAAGACTGAAGCTTCCCCCTGCGATCCCGTCCGTCCAACGCCACCAACTCAGGCTAAGGCCAAGCTCGTGATATTGATAATGAATTCCTAACAAATCGCGACCAAACGCGCCGATGCAACCTATCGGTTAGACCCCGCCCTGTCCAATCGACTTCGTGGCGTCGAAGTCACAGCACGTTTCAGAACGTCAGGAACAATGGGCGGGCGAGGGGACTTCGATCGCGTGAACACGGCAAGAGGAGTGTCACGCAATGCCAGCCAAATCCAAGGCGCAGCAGAAGGCCGCGGGAGCCGCGCTTTCCGCCAAGCGCGGGGAAACCAAGAAATCCGAACTGAAGGGCGCGTCGAAACAGATGGCGGATTCGATGAGCGAGAAACAGCTCGAAGACCTCGCCGAGACGAAGCGGAAGGGCCTGCCCGACAAGAAATCGTGATCGTCAGGCGGGGTGGAGCCGGGCGCCGTTCGGCTCGGCTTCCAGCGCGTCGAGAAACGCCTTCTGCCAGGCGAGCGCATCGCCCTCGGCAACGCGCTTGTAGAGCGCTGCGTGGCGTTCCTTGCGCTCCTCGATCGGCATGGTGAGCGCCTGGTCGATGGCACCGGCCATGGCGTCGATGTCATAGGGATTGACGATCAGCGCCTCGGCGAGTTCCTCGGCGGCGCCTGCGAATTTCGACAGGATGAGCACGCCCGGATCGTCCGGGTTCTGCGCGGCGACATACTCCTTGGCGACGAGGTTCATGCCGTCGCGCAAGGGCGTGACGAGCCCGGCGCGGCTGACGCGGTAGAGCGCGGCGAGCTTCTCGCGCGCGACGGAGCGGTGGATGTAGCGGATCGGAGTCCAGTTGAAGTCGGCGAAGCGGCCGTTGATGGAGCCCGACAGCGATTCCAGTTCGTGGCGGATGTCGGCATAGGCGTCGACGTCCTCGCGCGTCGGCGGCGCGATCTGCAGGAAGGTAACCTTCTTCATATGCTCGGGATAGAGGTCGAGCAGCCGCCCGAACGCCTTCATCCGGTCGGGCAGGCCCTTCGAATAGTCGAGCCGGTCGACGCCGATGATCTGCTTGCGGTCGAGCACCATGCGCCGCATCGTGTCGACCTGGACGTCGTCGGCGGGGGAGGCGGCGAGCTCGGCGAAGGCTTGCGTGTCGATGCCGATCGGGAAGCAGTCGAGATGCAAGTCACCCGCCGGCCCCGACATGCGGCCATTCACCGGTGCGGAAAGCTGCATGTGATCTTCGGCGTAGTGCGCCAGATTGGCGACGTCGGTCTGGGTCTGGAAACCGACGAGGTCGTAGGCGAGGAGGCTGTCGGCGAGCCATTTGTGGCCCGGCGCGGCGGCCAGAACCTCGGGCGGCGGGAAGGGGATGTGCAGGAAGAAGCCTATCCGCTGCGTGCAGCCGCGCTTGCGAAGCTCGGAGGCGAGCGGGATCAGGTGGTAGTCGTGAATCCAGATCGTGTCGTCGGGGCGCAGCAGCGGCACGAGCGCATCGGCGAAGCGGCGGTTGACCTTCTTGTAGCCGTCGAGGAATTCGGAATGGAAATCGACGAGGTCGAGCCGGTAGTGGAAGAGCGGCCACAGGACCGAATTGGCAAAGCCGAGATAGTAGTTGGCATAGTCGTCCGGCGTCAGCGGGATGGTCGCCATGGCGACGTTACCGGCTTCGGTCAGGTGCGGCGCGGCGTCGTCGGCGTCGGCCGAGGTCTCGCCGGACCAGCCGACCCACAGCCCGCCGCGGCGCTTGAGCGCGTCGGCGAGGCCGACGGCAAGGCCGCCCGATTGCGTTGATTTCGTCAGGTCCGCAACGCGGTTCGAGACGACCACCAGCCTGCCCACTCCAAAATCTCCCTTCCGTCGGTAACCGTCAAACCCGGTCGCCGGCGATTTGATCCAATCAAGATATCGATGAGTTGCGCATGGTTTTAGCAGCATCCGTCGTCGATGCAAATTTAGGCAAGTGCGGCGGCGAGCCCGACGAGCCATTTGCGAAAGTGCTCCGGGTCGTCGGCGCGCCAGCCGGCGGAGGTCTCGCCGGTGCCGATCTTGATCGCGATGCCGTCGAGTTCGTCGATGGCGGCGAAGCCGAACTCGTCGGTCACGTCGTCGCCGGCGAAGAGGGGCATGCGGCCGGCGAACGGCTCTTCATCCATGAAGGCGCGGATCGCGTCGCCCTTGTGGGCATGGCCGGCTTTCACCTCGACGACCATCTTGCCGTGCAGGATGTCGAGACCTTCGAGGTCGCCGAGCGCATCGTGGATGTTCTCGGCGATGGTGGCGGCGAGGTCCGGGCGGCGGCGATAGTGGAAGGCGATGGAGCCGGGCTTGATCTCGATCATCGTATCAGGCAGCCGAAGGTGAAGGCCGGTCAGGCGGGCCTGCGCCTCGGCGAAGAGTGCGGCGTCGTGCTGCGTGGCATGGAGCCGGCCGTCGAAGCCGCGCCGCGACATGCCGTGAACGCCGGCGACGGCCAGGACGAGAGGCGTCGTCAGCGCGTCGATCTGCTCGATCGGCCGGCCGGTGACGATGGCGACGGCGCCGGACGTCCGCCTTGCGAGCGTCGCCAACGCCTGCGCCGTATCGACAGGCAGATGGACGTCGTCGGGATGCTCGACGATATCGGCCAGCGTGCCGTCGAAATCGAGGAAGATCGCGAGGCGTTCGGGCGGGCAGGCGAGGCGAAGCTCATCCAGGGATCTGGTCGAAATGGTGTTCACCCTTCGTTGAAGTTGCGGAACGGGGCCCGGCGGCGGGCGTTATCCCGCCATATAGGCAACACAATCCAGACACCAACCGGGCAGACGAAAGATGGCATATTTCGAACGCGACATTCTCGACCAGTCGAAAGTCGTCGAGTTGAATTCCGGCGAAAGCGGCGGCCCGACGGTTCGCCTGGCGCCGGCTGATGCGCCCAGCATCATGCTCGGCGACGGCCGCGACTACGGAACGGGCTCGAACGCCACCAACGGATTTAGTTGGCGGCCGACATTCATCGTCACCGGTCTCGTGCTGATTGCGTTCCTGGCCGCAGCGTTCCTTTAGGGTGTATGATGTCCAGGCTTGAACGACCCTGGGCGGGGCAATGGAGGACAATGCCATGTTGCGGATTATGATGGCCATCGCGGCCTCGGCGGCGCTGGTGGCAGGCGCGGCGGCTCAGGGACGGCCCGACAGCCGGCAGATGTCGTGCGCGCAAGTGCAGGACCTGATCGTGCAGAACGGCGCGGTGGTGCTGACCACGGGCCAGTTCACCTATGACCGCTATGTCGCTTCGCTCCGGTACTGCAGCCATCCAAGCATTCCCGTGATCGACTCGGTCCAGACGCGAGACGCGAACCAGTGCCCGGTCTATCGGTGCGGCCAGGATCTGTTCCTGTTCGACAACTGACCTCTACATCCGAACACGTTCGGAGGCCGGGTCGTATAGCGGCTTGAGCGAGGCGGTCGCGGCGTGGCGAATGCCGGCGACCTCGATCTCGTAGGTCGAGGCCAGCATGTCCGCGGCCGTCTCGCCCTTCGACGGCACATAGCCAAGGCCGATGGCGCCGCCGAGGTGGTGGCCGTAATTTCCGGACGTGATCGTGCCGACGATCTCGCCGTCGCGCACGATCGCCTCATTGTGGAAGAGAAGCGGCTGCGGATCGTTCAGCTTGAACTGGACGAGCCGGCGCGACAGGCCGGCTTCCTTCGTGCGCAAGACGGCTTCGCGACCGATGAACTCGCTTTTGGACGTCTTGACCGCAAAGCCGAGGCCGGCTTCGAGCACATGATCCTCGTCGGTGATGTCGTGGCCGAAATGGCGGAACGCCTTTTCGATGCGGCAGGAATCGAGCGTGTGAAGGCCGCAGAGTTTCAGGCCGACATCGGCGCCTGCCGCCTCGATCGCCTCGAAGACGTGCGCGGCCTGATCGGTCGGGACGTAGAGTTCCCAGCCGAGTTCGCCGACATAGGTGACGCGATGCGCACGGGCGAGGCCCATGACGATTTCGATCTCCCGGCATGTGCCGAAGGGGTGGGCATCATTGGAGAAGTCGTTCGGGCTCACTTTGCGGATCAGTTCGCGCGATTGCGGACCCATCAGGCAGAGGACCGCTTCGGCGGCCGTGACGTCGGTGATGACCACGAATGCGTCGCCGAGATGCCTGCGCAGCCAGGCGAGGTCGCGCTGCAGCGTGGCACCGGGCACAACGAGGAAGAAGGCGGTATCTGACAGGCGGGTGACGGTGAGGTCGCTCTCGATGCCGCCGCGCGCGTTGAGCATCTGCGTGTAGACGATGCGGCCGGGCTCGACATCGATGTCGTTGGCGCACAGGCCCTGCAGGAAGGCGAGGGCGTCGCGGCCTTCGACCCTGATCTTGCCGAAGGACGTCATGTCGAAGAAGCCGACGCCGCTGCGGACGGCCAGATGCTCCTCGCGCTGATTGTCGAACCAGTTCTGCCGCTGCCAGGAATAGCGATACTCGCGCTCCTGCCCGTCGCGGGCGAACCAGTTGGCGCGCTCCCAGCCGGCGACCTCGCCGAAGACGGCGCCGCGCGCCTTCAGGTGTTCGTGCAGGGGCGAGCGACGGATGCCGCGCGCGCTCTCCATCTGGCGATAGGGAAAATGGTCGGCATAGAGGAGGCCGAGCGTTTCGGAGACGCGCTCGCGCAGATAGGCGCGGTTCTTCTGGAAGGGCTGGGCGCGGCGGATGTCGACTTCCCAAAGGTCGAAGGGCGGCTCGCCGTCGTTCATCCACTGGGCGAGCGCCATACCCGCGCCGCCCGAGGAGACGATGCCGATGGAATTGTAGCCGGCCGCGACCCAGTAGCCGGCAAGTTCCGGCGCTTCGCCGAGATAATAGCGGTCGTCGGGCGTAAAGCTTTCCGGGCCGTTGAAGAAGGTGTGAATGCCGGCCGAACCCAGCATCGGCATGCGGTTGACGCCCATTTCGAGGATCGGCTCGAAATGCTCGAAATCCTCCTGCAACTGGTCGAAGCAGAAATCTTCGCGGATGCGCTCGCCGACCGGCGGCCAGGCCTTGGCTTTGGGTTCGAAGGCGCCCAGCATCATCTTGCCGGCGTCCTCCTTGTAGTAGGCGCACTCGTCGGGCACGCGCAGGACGGGCAGGCGGCCGAGGCCGGAAATCGCCTCGGTGATGAGGTAGAAGTGCTCGCAGGCATGGAGCGGGATCGTGACGCCCGACATGGCGCCGAGATCGCGCGCCCACATGCCGGCGCAGTTGACGACGATGTCGGTTTCGATCGTGCCGGTTTCACCGTTCCGGTCCCACGAGACGCCGCAGACGCGGCCGTTTTTCTGGAGAACCGCCGTGACCTTGACGTTCTCGGCGATCATCGCGCCGTTCTGCCGCGCGCCCTTGGCCAGCGCCATGGCGATGTTGGCGGGGTCGGACTGGCCGTCGAGCGGCAGGTGGACGCCGGCCTTGACGCCGTCGATGTTGAGATGCGGGTACATCTCCTTGACCTCGGCGGGCGAGATTTCGCGCACGTCGACGTCGAAGGCGCGGGCGAGCGAGGCCTGGCGGAAGATCTCTTCCCTGCGTTCGTCGGTGAGCGCGACGGTGATCGACCCCACCTGCCGCATTCCGGTGGCGACGCCGGTTTCGGCCTCGAGTTTGGTGTAGAGATCGGCGGAATATTTCGCCAGCCGCGTCATGTTGCGCGAGGCGCGAAGCTGGCCGACGAGGCCGGCCGCATGCCATGTCGTGCCGGAGGTGAGCTGCTTTCGCTCCAGAAGCACCACGTCGCGCCAACCGAGCTTTGCCAGATGATAGGCGACGGAACATCCGGAAATGCCGCCGCCGATGATGACGGCGCGGGCGCGGGCGGGGAGCGTGGTCATGCGGCGTTCCGTTTGTAGCCGGCGACGAAGCGTTTCAGGCGGATGGCGGCGTCGCGCAGGATGTCGTCGGGCTGGGTGAGGCTGATGCGGATGTGGCCGGCGGCTGCGTCGCCGAAGCTGGAGCCCGGCATGACGGCGATCTTCTCGGCTTCGAGCAGCGCCCAGGCGAAGGCTTCGCAGTCCGGGTCGACGGCGGAGATGTCGAGCATGATGTACATGCCGCCTTCCGAGCCGCGCACGACGATGTCGTTGGACCCCGTGAGTGCGTCGAGGAAGACGGTGCGGCGGGCGGCGTAGCGGGCGGCGATGTCGTCGACGCCGTAGCGGTTCTCCAGCGCCTCGATCGCCGCGCGGGAGACGAAGTCCGGCAGGCCGTAGGTGGTGACGAGGTTGAGGTTGATGATGAGCGAGATCATCTCTTCCGGCCCGGTCAGCCAGCCGATGCGCCAGCCGGTCATGCCGTGGCTCTTCGACATGGAATTGATGACGAGCGTGCGCTCCTCCATGCCGGGCAAGGCGCGCGGCGAGATGTGCTCGCGCCCGCCGGTGATCGACCAGTAGACCTCGTCGGAGAGGAGCCAGAGGTCGTGGCGGATGCAGATGTCGGCGAGCTTTTCGAGGCTCTGGCGGGTGTAGATCGCGCCGGTCGGGTTGTTCGGCGAGTTGATGAGGATCGCGCGGGTGTTGGGCTCGATCGCCTTTTCGATCGCGGCGGCGTCGGGCTGGAAGCCGTCCTCGGCGCGGGTTTCGACGACGGTGAAGCCAGCGCCGGCGGCGCGGAACGTGCCGGGATAGGTCGCGTAATACGGCGCGACGACGATGGCGTGGCTGCCGGGATCGAGCGTCGCGGTGACGGCGGCAAAGAGCGCGGACTGGCCGCCGGGCGTGGCGAGGACCTGGTCGGCGGTGGTGGCGACGCCGGTGCACTCGGCCGAAACGGCAGCCATGGCGCGGCGCAGGCGCGGCATTCCGGGCAGGTTCGTATAGTGATGGTGGCCGGCGCGGACTTCCCGCACGCAGGCCTCGACGGTCTCGTTCGGCGTGTCGAAATCGTGGTCGCCGACCGAGAGCATGGTGATCGCCTCGCCGGCCTGCTTCCGCGTGTAGGCTTCGAAATGCACCTCCCAGCCATCCTTGCCGGAGGGAATGATGCCGGAAATGCGGGTGGACGGGGTGGGCATGGCAGAACCTTCAGGCTTTGAGTCGGGCGTTGGCCGGGTCCCAGAGGGGCGCGTCGCCGTGGACCGTGGCGGCGAAGCGCTCGCCGAAGATCTCGACCTCGACCTGGGAGCCCGGTTCTGCACAATCGGAACGCAGCATGGCAAGGGCGATCGACTGGTCCACGCGGTGGCCCCAGCCACCGGAGGTCGTTTCGCCGACGATTTCGCCGTCGTGCCAGACGGTCGACATATAGGGCGCGTCGCAGTCGCCGGGGGCGTCAAGGGTGAGGATGGCGAAGCGCTTGGCGACGTCGCGCTGTTTTTCGGCGGCGAGGGCGGACCTGCCGAGGAAGTCGGGCTTGTCCCATTTGACGAAGCGGTCGAGGCCGGACTCGAGGACGGAGTAATCGGTCGAAAGGTCCTGCTTCCAGGCGCGGTAGCCCTTTTCGAGGCGCAATGAGTCCAGCGCGAACATGCCGAAGGGCTTCAGGCCGTGATTCTGGCCGGCGTGCCATATGGCGTCGAAGATGGGGGCGGTGTCTTCCGTTTTGGTGTGGATTTCCCAGCCGAGTTCGCCGGCGAAGGAGACGCGGACGAGTTGGCACCAATGGTCGGCGATCCGGGCGGACTGGTGCGTGAGCCAGGGGAGCGAGAGGTCGGCGTCGGTGATGCCGGCGAGGATAGCGCGGGAGCTGGGGCCGGTGAGAATCTGGCAGGAAAACGTTTCGGTGACGTTTTGGAGCGCGATGGCAGAGCCTTGCGGGAGATGGCTCGACAGCCACTCGAAGTCGTGCAGTTCGGCCGCGGCGGCGGTGATCAGGAAAAAGAAGTCGTCGGCGAGCGCCATGATCGACATTTCGGTGACGAGACGGCCCTTGGCGTCGGCGAAATAGGCAAGGCCGAGGCGGCCGGGCTTCGGGACGTTGCCGGTGATGAGCGAGGCCAGCCAGTCGCGCGCGCCGTCACCCTGGACGCGGTAGCGCGAGAAGCCAGGGAGGTCGAGGATGCCGGCGGTGTCGCGCACGGCGTGGCATTCCTCGCGGATGCGTTGGTGCCATGGGCCGTCGCGCCCGAAGGTCTGGGTGGATTCTTCGGATGTGTCGTCGCCGGGCCGCGCGTACCAGTTGGCGCGCTCCCAGCCATTGGTGGCGCCGAACTGGGCGCCGAGCGCGGCGATGCGGTCGTGGATGGTGGAGCGCTTGCGGTCGCGGCCTGCTGGCCAGGCATGGCGGGGGAAGTGGATCGCGTATTCGTGGCCGTAGATCTCCATGCCCTTGGCGACCGCGTAATCGGGCGCGGCGGCGAAGGCGGTGAAGCGGCGCGGGTCGCACGACCACATGTCCCACTCGGTCGCGCCCTCGGTGACCCATTCGGCCAGGACCTTGCCCGCGCCGCCCGCCTGCGCGATGCCGAAGGTGAAGACGCAGGCCTCGAAGGCGTTCGGCACGCCGGGCATCGGACCGATCAGCGGATTGCCGTCGGGCGCATAAGGGATCGGGCCGTTGATGACCTTGGAAAGGCCGGCGGTGCCGAGGATCGGGACGCGTCTGACGGCGTCGTCGAGATACCATTCGAGACGGTCGAGATCGTCGGGGAAGAGCTGGAAGGAAAAGTCGTCGGGCATCGGATCGGCGGTGCTCGCCCAATGGGCGCGGCAGTTGCGCTCGTAGGGGCCGAGATTCATGCCGGTCTTTTCCTGCCGCAGGTAGTAGGAGGAATCGACGTCGCGCAGGAGCGGCAGCTTGCGGCCGGCCTCCTTCGACAAGGCGGCGAGTTCGGGGATTTCCTCGAACAGGATGTATTGATGGCTCATCACCATCATCGGCACCTCGCGGCCGAACATGCGGCCGACTTCGCCGGCGCGGTAGCCGGCGGCGTTGACGACATACTCGCAGGCGATCTCGCCCTTCGGCGTCGCGAGCTTCCAGAGGTCGTTCTCGCGGCGGACGCTGGTGACGGGGCAGAAGCGGACGATCTTCGCGCCCCTGTCCCGCGCGCCTTTCGCCAGAGCCTGCGTCAACTGCGCGGGATCGATGTCGCCGTCGTTGGGATCGTAGAGCGCGCCCCTGAGGTCGTGCGTTTCGAGGAACGGATAGCGCGATCTGAGTTCATCGAGGCCGAGAATGTCAATCTCCATGCCCTGGTGGCGGCCCATCGACTTGACGCGCGCGAATTCCTGCATCCGCTCCTTCGTGTGCGCAAGGCGCACCGAGCCGGTGACGTGGTAGTTCATCGGATAGCCGACTTCGTCGGCGAGGCCACGATAGAGCTGCGCCGAATAGCGCTGCATGTTCATGACCGACCAGGATGAGGAGAAGGTCGGGACGTTGCCGGCGGCGTGCCAGGTGGAGCCGGAGGTGAGCTCGTTCTTTTCGAGGAGGACGCAGTCGGTCCAGCCCGCTTTTGCGAGATGGTAGAGCGCCGAGACGCCGACCGCGCCGCCGCCGATGATCACCACGCGGGCTTGGCTTGGCAATTCGCTCATCGATTTCCCCTTTGTTGGCGGAAGGGTGCAAGGGGCGGTGGAAAAGGCAACAGCTTTCGCGATGCTGGCTCAAAGGATTTGCGTGCTGGCATGGCATGGCCTATGCGGGGCACGCTGCCCCGGCGAACCGGGCGCCTCGGTTTGAGTCGCGCCCCGCAACGCAAGGAAATTCGGATGCTTGCTCCGGACACGACGTCTTCCATCATCGACGAATCCGCGATCGTCGACGAGGCGATCAATTCGCGTAAATCGGTGCGCGCGTTCCTGCCGACGCCGGTGGACGAGCAGACGATCCGCGACATTCTCGAAATCGCCGCGCGCGCGCCTTCGGGCACCAACATGCAGCCCTGGAAGGTCTATGTCGTCACCGGCGAGAAGAAGCAGGCGGTGAGCGAGTCGATCCTCGGTTCCGGCATTCGGGCCGAGAAGATCGCCTGGGACGAATACAAGTACTATCCCGACCAGTTCTTCGAGCCGTATCTGTCGCGCCGCCGCGCGGTCGGCTTCGCGCTCTACAATCTGCTCGGCATCGGCAAGCGCGAGACGGAGCGCATGCGCGCCCAGCACGACCGCAACTTCACCTTCTTCGACGCGCCCGTCGGCATGATTTTCACCATCGACCGGCGGCTGAACATGGGCTCGTGGATCGACCATGGCATGTTCCTGCAGTCGATCATGATCGCCGCGCGCGGCCGGGGCCTGCACACCTGCCCGCAGGCAGCCTTCGCGCCTTATCACACGCAGATCAGGCCGGTACTCGGCATTCCCGAGGAAGAAATCGTCGTGTGCGGCATGGCGCTCGGCTTCGAGGACGAGACGAAGCCGGAAAATGCGCTGCGGTCGGAGCGGGCACCGCTGGAAGAGTTCGTTTCGTTTGTGAAGTGAGCGGTCTTCCAAGACTCTAGCGAAGGGGACCCCCACCCTTTATCCCTCCCCACAAGGAGGAGGGAGGGCGTCGGCGTCGAGGCCTGCCTCGAACTGGATGACTGGCTCTCTGCGCCGCTGGGTCAGATCATGGCTACCTGCCGATGAAATCTACCAGGTCCTGATTGAGCCTGTCCTTGTCGGTGAAGTAGAGGCCGTGGGGGGCACCGTCGTAGACCTTGAACTCGGCGCTCGGCAGGAAGTCCCGCACACGGTTGGCCGAGACGTCGATCGGCACGGTCTGGTCGTTGTCGCCGTGGATGACGAGGGTCGGCACGTCGAATTTGCGCAGATCGTCGCGGAAGTCGGTTTCCGAGAAGGCGCGGACGCAGTCCAGCGTGGCCTTCGGCGAGGCGAGCATCGCGACCTGGCTGGTCCAGGCGAGGAGTTCGTTCGAAATTTCGAAGTTGAGGAGGCCAGCGCCGTAGAACTTCTTGCCGAAATCGGCGAGGAAATGAGGGCGGTCGGCCTTCAGGCCATCGACCATCTCATCGAACACGCTCTTGTCGACACCGTCGGGATTGTCGCCGGTCTTCAAGAGAAAGGGCGTGACGGCCGAGACGAGGACGGCTTTCGAGACGCGGTCCGTGCCGTAGCGGCCGATGTAGCGGGCGACTTCGCCGCCGCCCATCGAGAAGCCGACGAGTGAAACGTCGCGCAAATCGAGCCCGTCGATGATGGCCTTCAGATCGCCGGCCATGGTGTCGTAGTCATAGCCCGACCAGGGTTGGCTCGACCGGCCGAAGCCGCGACGATCATAGCTGATGACGCGCAGGCCGGCATCGGCGAGAACGCGGGCATTGTATTCCCACATGTCGCCGTCGAGCGGCCAGCCATGAATGAGAATGACGGGTTTGCCGTTGCCCCAGTCATTGTAGAAAATCTGGGTGCCGTCGGCGGTTTTGATGAAAGGCATGGAAGAACTTCTCCGTTGGTTCATGCCTCGAACACGGGCCAGCGCATGCATGTTCCGGATTGAAATTGTCAGGATAAGTTGATCGCCTTCGGACCGACCGGCGGGAAAATGCGTTGGACCGCCATTGACCGAGGAGGCATTCATGACGGACCAGGACAGGCCGAGCATCGCCCGGATCTGGCGCGGTGAGACAGCGCGCGAGCGGGCGGACGAATATGAGGCGTACAATTACGAGGTCGGCATCAGGCCGCTGATCGAAAAGGCGATGGGCGTCGAGACGCTGCGCGAGGATCGCGAGGAAACCTCGACCTTCGTGACGATTTCCTACTGGGCGAATATCGAGGCGATGGCGTCGTTCACCGGCAGCGACCCGACCGATGTCCACCATCTGCCGCGGGACGCGGAATTCCTGATCGAACTGCCGAAACGGGTCGAGATTTTCGCGATCCGGCACAGGCACGGCCGGATCGGATAGTCACTCGACCGTGTAGCCGAGCTCCTCGGCGCTGGCGCAGAGGAGGTGCCAGAAGGAGCGGGCGAAGGAGCGGTAGACGTAGAGGTCGAAGCGGTCGGCGCCGGTGCGATGGATGAGCGTGAAGACGTCGTGATGCGCGGTGGATTTCGCCGATGCGACCGGAAATCCCGTGACGGAAAAATCGAGCGCATAGAGCTTCGACAGGAGGCGTTCTGCCTTCTCGCCCTCGACGGCGATGGCGGTGCGGCCGTGCGAGAGGTCGCAGACCGTGCCGAGTTCGGGGTCGATCTTTCCGCGCAAGGTTGCACCGATGCCTTCGACCTGGTCAACCACGAGCCAGCGGCCGGGCGCGAAGCCGAAGACGGCGCTGCTGTCATCGACCGCGCCGGCGCCGGGCGCTGCATCGAGGTCGAGGCCAGTGACCGTCTTGATGACCGCACGCATGGCGTCTTCCTGGCCAGGCCATGCGGCGAGCTGGACGATCGAGCCGGGCTGGGTTTCCGACAGCGTCACGGCCGAACCGCCATCGCGATTGCCGTGCACGCCGCGGCGGTAGTCGGGTTCGAGCGGGGAGACGATCTCAACCATGCATGCGGCTCCCTTCAGCATCGAAGAAGTGGTGGCTGACGATTTCGACCGGGCCGTAGCGGTTGCGCACCGGGTCGGACACGAAGGCGCGCTGGCCGTGGCGGGCCTTGCCGCCCTTGACGAGGGCGAGCGCGATATATCTGCCGAGCGCCGGCGAGAAGCAGAAGGCGGTGATGTGGCCGATCGAGCCGCGCGGCTCTTCGCCGAGCTGTTCGACGATGTGCGCGCCGCCCTGGAGGGGTCGGTCGTCGAGGGCGACGATGCCGACGAGCCGGCAGCGATCGGCCGCGACGAGGCCTTCGCGATCTACCATGGCCGAGCCAATATAGGGCTTCTTCTTCGACAGCATCCAGTCGAGATAGAGATCGCGCGGGCTCGTGCGCCCGTCGATCTCCGCACCGGTGACATGGCCCTTTTCGATACGCAGCGTGCCGAGCGCTTCGAGGCCGTAGGGCACGATGTCGAAGGCCTGACCGGCATTCATCAGCGCGTCCCAGACGTGCTGGCCATGGCCGGCGCCGCAATAGACCTCGTAGGCGCGTTCGCCGGAGAAGGAGAGGCGGCAGATCATGACGGGCGCGCCGGCGATCTCGCCTCGGACGATGCCCATGAAGGAGAGCGCGTCATTGTCGACGGCGGTGCCGTCGACGCAGGCTTCGAGCACATGGCGCGCATTCGGGCCGGCGACCGCCGCGCCCGCCCATTCGTCGGTGACGGAGGTGACGTGGACGCGCAGATCCGGCCAGACGCAGTCGAGATAATATTCCAGATGCTGCATGACCTTGCCGGCATTGGCCGTGGTCGTCGTCATCAGGAAATCGTGCTCGCCGAGCCGCCATGTCGTGCCGTCGTCGAAGGCGATGCCTTCCTCGCGCAGCATCAGGCCATAGCGGGCCTTGTCGACGGGGAGCGTGGAGAACATGTTGGTGTAGACGCGGTCGAGGAGTTCGGCCGCGTCCGGCCCCTGGACGGCGATCTTGCCGAGCGTGGACACGTCGACGATGCCGACGGAGGCGCGCACGGCTTTGGCCTCGCGGACATAGGCCTGCTCGACCGTCTCGCCGCCGGTGCCGTAGATCATCGGGCGATACCAGAGGCCGGCGGCATACATGCGCGCGCCACGCGCGACGTGCCAGTCGTGCATCGGGGTCAGCCGTTCGGGCTTGAAATGGCCGTGCCGGTCGGCCGCGAGCGCGCCGAGCGAGACGGCGGAGAAGGGCGGGCGGAAGCGGGTTGTGCCGACCTCCGGGATCGGCAGGCCGCGCGCGGCGGCCATGATCGCAAGGCCCGGCACGTTGGATGATTTGCCCTGATCGGTCGCCATGCCGAGCGTCGTATAGCGCTTCAGGTGCTCGACGGACTGGAAGCCTTCGCGGTTTGCGAGGCGGATGTCGGAAGCGGTGACGTCGTGCTGGAGGTCGACGAAGGCCTTGCCGGACTTTTTGCCGGTCGGGCGGATTTCGAAGACCGGGGCAGGTTCGTATTCGATTTCGGGCTCGTTGACGGCGAGGTCGTCGCCGAGCGCGGCGGTGGTGGAGAATGCGCCGGTGAAGGCACCGGCGCCGGTCCAGCGCTGTGTGGGCGCGGGTGGCAGGAAGGCTTGCAAAGCCTCGTCCCATTGCGGCGCGTGGCCGGCCTGGCTGGCGAGGTGGATCGCCGGCGACCAGCCGCCGGAAACGGCGAGGCAATCGACGGCGAAGGCACGCGTGGCTCCATCCTTGACCTTGCCGTCGGCGAAGGCCTGGACCTCGATCTCGCGCAGGCGCCGGGCGCCGGACGTGTTGGTGACGGCGTAGCCGAGCAGCAATTCGCCGCCGGCCTCGCGGGCGAGTTCGCGCGCGGCAATTGAGACGCCGGCGCGCACGTCGATGATGGCGGCGATCTCCGCGCCGGCATCCTTCAGCGCGAGGGCAGCCTCGTAGGCGGAATCGTTGTTGGCGAAGATCGCGATGCGCTCGCCCGGCAGGACTCCATATTCGGTGGCGTAGCGCGCGGCGGCGGCGGCGAGCATGATGCCGGGCCGGTCGTTGCCGGGGAACACGATCGGGCGTTCGAAGGCGCCGGTCGCGAGGACGACGTCCTTGGCGCGGATGGTCCAGTGGCGCTGGCGCGGCTCGCCGATGGCGGCGTGCGCCTTGTGGTCGGTGACGCGTTCGAGGGCGGCGAGGGTGTTGTCGTCGTAGTAGCCCCAGACGGTGGTGCGGGGCAGGAGGGTGACGTTGGGCAGGGCGGCAAGGTCGGCGAGCGTGGCTGCGACCCAGTCGGCGGCGGGACGGCCGTCGATGGCGGCGGATCTCCAGCGCAGCGTGCCGCCGAATTCGGGCTCCTGCTCGGCGAGGAAGACGCGCTTGCCTTCGGCCGCGGCGCGCCTCGCGGCCGTCAGCCCGGCCGGGCCGGAGCCGACGACGAGCAGGTCGCAAAAGCCGTACATCTTCTCATAGCGGTCGGTATCGGGCTCATGGCCGGCGCGGCCGAGGCCGGCGGCGCGGCGGATGAAATGCTCGCAGAACATCCAGAAGCGCGTGCCCTTCAGCGGTCCGACGACCGGGCCCATGAAGGTCTTGTAGTAGAAGCCGGCGGCGAAGAGATTGCCGGCAAGGCCGTTCGCCGCGCCGATGTCGAGGCTGAGCGATGGGAAGCGGTTCTGGCTCTCGACGGCGAGGCCGTCATAGAGCTCGATCTGCGTCGCGGGAATGTTGGGTTCGCGCAGCTTGCCCTTGATCACCGTGACGAGCGCGTTCGGCTCTTCGATGCCGGCGGAAAAGACGCCGCGTGGGCGGTGATATTTGAACGAGCGGCCGACGACCGAGATGCCGTTGGCCAGAAGCGCGGAGGCCAGCGTGTCGCCGGCATGGCCGGTCATCGCCGTACCGTCGAAGGTGAAGCGCAGCGTCGTCGACCGGTCGATCCGGCCGCCATTATGGGCGCGGCGCGGGCTCATTTGCCAACCTTTTGAGCCAGACCCTCGCGGGCCAAGGCTACGGACTTGATCTCGTGCGTCAGCGTCGAGCGGACAACGGCCAGATGCGCGCGGCAGCCGCCGGAATGCTGCCAGAATTCACGGTGGTCGCCGGCCGTGTTGACGCGCTCGTAGACATAGGCGTTCCAGGCCGACTGGTCGTTCGACATCGGGTTCGGGCGCGTGCGGTTGGCGTCGCCCTGATAGGTGAACTCGGACAGGTCGCGGGGGCCGCAATAGGGGCAGGCGATCAGCATGGGCGCACTTTCAATGCCATTTGGGCGTGGCGCCCTGGCCTTTTTCGTCGATCAGGATGCCGCGGGAGAAGCGGTCGAGCGTGAAGGCGGCGTTCAAGGCGTGGGCTTCGCCGCGCGCGATGGTGTGCGCGAAGCACCAGCCGGAGGCGGGCGTCGCCTTGAAGCCGCCATAGCACCAGCCGCAATTCAGGAACATGCCGGGAAGCGGGCCGGGCGTGATGATCGGCGAGCCGTCCATCGACATGTCCATGACGCCGCCCCAGGATCGCAGAAGGCGCACGCGGGCGAGGTTGGGGAACATGGCGAGAAGTTCGCTCATGACCTCCTCGACCAGCGGCAGGTTTCCGCGCTGGGCGTAGGTGTTGTAACCGTCGAGATCGCCGCCGAAGACGAGGCCGCCCTTGTCGGACTGCGAGACGTAGAGGTGTCCGCCGCCGAAGGTGACGACCTGATTGATTAGGGGCTTCAGCGATTCGGAGACGAAGGCCTGCAGGACGTGGCTTTCGATCGGCAGGTTTTCGATGCCGGCGAGCTTCATCACGCGTCCGGTCGAGCCGGCGACGGCGACGGCGACCTTCTTGGCGCGGATCTCGCCGCGCGTGGTGGTGACGCCGACGACCCGCTCGCCCTCGCGCAGGAATCCGGTGACTTCGCAGTTCTCGACAATGTCGACGCCGCGACGGTCAGCGCCGCGCGCATAGCCCCATGCCACCGCATCGTGACGGGCTGTGCCGGCGCGGGGCTGGAGCAGGCCGCCGAGGACGGGGAAGCGCGCCCTGGCCGACATGTCGAGGCCGGGCACCATGCGGGCGACTTCCTCACGGCCGAGCAGGACCGCGTCGCCGCCCTCGTGGCGCATCGCGTTGCCGCGCCGCGCATGCTCGTCCATCTGCGCTGGTGTGTGGGCGAGGTTGAGGACGCCGCGCTGCGAGAACATGACGTTGTAGTTCAGATCGTGGGAGAGGTTCTCCCACAGCTTCATCGAATGCTCGTAGAAGCGGATATTGTCCGGCAAGAGGTAGTTCGAGCGCACGATGGTGGTGTTGCGGCCGACATTGCCGGAGCCGAGATAGCCCTTTTCGAGCACGGCGACATTGGTGATGCCATGCTCCTTGGCGAGGTAATAGGCGGTCGACAGGCCATGCCCGCCGCCACCGATGACAATGACGTCATAGGTCGGGCGGGGGTCCGGCTTGCGCCAGGCCGGCTTCCAGTCCTCGTTTCCGGAAAGGGCGTTCCTCAGGAGGGAAAGGAACGAGTATTCGGCCATGCGGGTCCCCGCTCGAATGAAGCGTTGCGACTGGCGACGGTATAGATCACGCCCGCCGGCCAACGCAAATAAAGCGCCATCGGCTTTCGTTATGCCGACCTTTGCGAACGCGAAATCGCCTGCGTCGCGGGGCGTTTCCGCGATGTCGCAAACAGGCCTGAAACCGGCTTTCGCGGCATCCTATTGTCCGCGAAATTCGATGCAGTCCGCACGACGAAAGCTGCGCTGCCAATCTCTTATTCGGGGAGCATCCGGGGACATGAAAGACAAAGCGCGCGCGGTCGTCATCGGTGGAGGCGTGGTCGGCGTCTCGACGCTCTATCACCTTGCGAAGAAGGGTTGGTCGGACGTCGTCCTGATCGAGCGCAAGGAGCTGACCTCGGGCTCGACCTGGCACGCGGCGGGCCTGCTGCCGCTCTTCAACATGAGCTATTCGGTCGGCCAGATTCACCGCTATTCGGTGAAGTTCTACCAGGAGCTCCAGGAAGAGACCGGCATGAATGTCGGCTTTTCCCAGGTGACCAATATCCGCCTTGCCCGCACCAAGGATCGCTGGGACGAATACATGTATTACGCGGGCGTCGCCGAGACGCTGGGCATTCCGGTCAATATCCTGACGCCCGAGCAGATCAAGGAGATCTGGCCGCTGTGCGAGACGGACGGTCTTCTGGGCGGCATCCAGCATCCCGACGACGGCTACATCCAGCCGGCCGATTTGACGCAGGCGCTGGCTAAGGGCGCGCGCGACCGCGGCGCCACGATCTATCGCAACACGACCGTTACAGCGATCGAGCAGATCGCCGACGGCAAGTGGCTGGTGAAGACGGACAAGGGCGACATCGAAGCAGAGCACATCATCTCGGCCACCGGCAATTTCGCGCGGAAGACGGGCGAAATGGTCGGGCTTAACGTGCCTGTCATCCCGGTCGAGCACCAGTACATCGTCACCGAGCCGCATCCGGCCATCGTCGAGCGCAAGAAACAGGGCCTGCCGGAGATGGGCGTGCTGCGCGAGAGCGATTCGTCCTGGTACATGCGCGAGGAAAATGGCGGGCTGCTGCTCGGACCTTATGAGCATGGCGCGCCGGTCTGCTATGTCGACGGGCCTTCGGACGAATCGGAATACGAACTTTTCCAGGAAGAGCTCGAGCGGCTGATGCCGCATATCGAGACCGCGATCGCGCGCGTGCCGGCCTTCGGCGAAGTCGGCATCAAGAAGGTCTACAACGGCGCCATCGCCTATACGCCGGACGGCTCGCCGATCATCGGGCCTGCGCCGGGGCTGAAGAATTTCTGGCTGAACGAGGGCCATTCTTTCGGCGTGACGGCGGCAGGTGGTGCCGGCTGGCAGTTGGCCGAATGGATCGTCGACGGCGAGCCGACCATCGACATGATGGGCGTCGACCCGCGTCGTTTCGGCCCCTACGCGACGGAGGGTTACCTCAAGGCGAAGAACGAGGAAGCCTACGCCAACGTCTTCACCATGCACTATCCCGACGAGGAACGCGCCGCCGCGCGCCCCTTGAAGACGACGCCGGTCTATTCGCGGCTGAAAGAGATGGGCGCGGTGTTCGGCTCGGTCTATGGCTGGGAGCGCGCCAACTGGTTTGCGCCCGAAGGCTACGAGGTGCCGGCGGAAGAGCTTGGTGTCGGCGCGGACGTGCTGACGAACCACAACCATGCACCGGCTCTGGACGATGGCCGCATCGTCGAGCGCTGGTCGTTCCGCCGCTCGAACTATTTCGACCATGTCGGCGCGGAAGTGAAGAACGTGCATGAGAATGTCGGCGTGCTCGACATGTCGGCCTTCGCCAAGATGGAAGTGTCGGGCCCCGGCGCGCGCGCATGGCTGGAATCGATTCTCGCCAACAAGATTCCGAAGAAGCGCGGGCGCATCGCGCTGACGCATCTCTTGACGAAGACCGGCGGCGTGAAGAGCGAATTCACGGTCTATGAGTGGAAGCCGGGACGGTTCTACCTCGTCTCGGCCGGCGCCTACGAGGCGCATGACCATGACGTGCTCGCCAAGCTCGCGCCGACCGACGGTTCGGTCGTCCTTCAGCCGATCACGCAGATGTACGGCGTTCTCGTGCTGGCTGGCCCGAAGAGCCGCGATGTCCTGAAGAAGCTCACCCGCACCAGTCTGAAGAACGCGGACTTCCCCTGGCTGTCGGGCAAGGAGATCGCCGTCGGTACGGCGACGGCCCATGCGCTGCGCGTCAACTTCGTCGGCGAACTGGGTTGGGAACTGCACCACCCTATCGAGCAGCAGAACGCCATCTTCGACGCGCTGATGGAGGCTGGCGCCGAATTCGGCATCAAGCCGTTCGGCATCCGCGCAATGACGGCGATGGCGATCGAGAAGAGCTATCGCCTGATCCCGCGCGAACTTTCGATCGAATATTCGGCCTGGGAAAGCGGGCTCGACCGCTTCGTCCATCCCGACAAGGGCGACTTCATTGGCCGCGACGCGCTGGTCAAGCTGAAGGAGACGGGATCGAACTGGAATTTCGTCACGCTGGAGGTACATGGCGTGACCGACACCGACGCGCGCGGCAACGAGGCGATCCACAAGGACGGCGCGCTCGTCGGCCGCGCCACCCATGGCGGCTATGGCTGGCGCATCGGCAAGAGCATCGCGCTGGCGATGGTGAAGCCGGAGTTTTCGGCCGAGGGGACGGAGTTGGACATCAAGATCCTCGGCAAGGCCCACAAGGCGACGGTGATCGCGGAAAGCCCGTTCGATGCGGAGAATGCGGCATTGCGCGCGGATGGGTGAGCGAGCCGGGGACTGGGCGTCATCCCGCAAGCCGGAGCGCAGCGGAGGCTATGCGGGACCCATTCCGTGACGTTTGCAATGTCACGGAATGGATCCCGGCTCTCGCCTCGCTGCGCTCGGACTTCGGCCGGGATGACGCGGAGCTGAAGACCTCATTCAGCAACTGCCGTAACGTCATCGTGAAGGGAGAAGCCCGGCGCGTTCGGGCTTTTCGCTTTGTGATCGGGGGATCGTGCGTATCCTCGTCATATGACCGTCACTGTTCGATCCATGTCTTCGATCACAGGCAGCGTCGCACTCACGCTGATGACGGCAATCGCTTTCACCGACCGGGCCTTCGCGGAGCCGGAAATCGTCGACGTGCAACTCGTGCTGGCGGCCGACGTCTCGCTGTCCATGTCCTATGAGGAACTGCGCATCCAGCGCGACGGCTATGTCGCGGCGCTGACGCATGAGAGCGTCATCCAGGCGATCGAGGACGGGGCCTACGGCAAGATCGCGCTCGCCATGTTCGAATGGGCGGGCGACGAATCGCACTATCTCGTCGTCCCCTGGACCGTGATCGCCTCCCGCGAGGATGCCGAGGCGGTGGCAGTCCTGATCGGCCAGCAGAACACCAACAGCGCGCGGCGCACGTCGATCTCCGGCGCGCTGGACTTTGCCGGCGACCTCTTCGCCGAGAGCAGCTATCGCGGCCTGCGCCGCGTCGTCGACATTTCCGGCGACGGGCCGAACAACCAGGGCAGCCCGGTGGCCGAGGCGCGCGACCGGCTGGTGGCGCAGGGCATCGTCGTCAACGGCCTGCCGCTGATGACCAATGGCGGCATGAGCACGGTGTTCGACGTGCCCGACCTCGACGAATATTACTCGTACTGCGTGACCGGCGGGCCGGGGTCGTTCGTCATTCCGGTGAACGACTGGGGGCAGTTTCCGGAGGCGGTGAGGCGCAAGCTCGTGCTGGAGCTGGCGGGGCCGTGGTCGCCGACATGGCAGAGCTACGCCGAGCGGGCACCGGTGGTGCAGGTGGCGAATGTCGACGCGTATGATTGTTTGATCGGCGAGAAGCGGTGGATGAACAGGAGCTGGAACTGGCCGAATCCATAGCGCTTCGTTATCCTCGGGCTTGACCCGAGGATCCATGCCTCAACGGTTCATATTGTCCATGACTTTGTCCCTATGCCTGGCTTTGATGCCGAGGCATGGATCCTCGGGTCAAGCCCGAGGATGACGAAGCATGGGGGGAGCCGTCGCGCTTCTGCTGGGAGCGCGGGCGGAGGCATCGCGGTCGTTTGGCGAGGTTTGGCGCGAGCCACCCCCCTCTGTCCTGCCGGACATCTCCCCCTCAAGGGGGGAGATCACCCGATGTCCATGAACCCGCCATTCTTTCGACATTGCAGAATCGATGCGAGCCCGACGCGCTTGATCTCCCCCCTTGAGGGGGAGATGCCCGGTAGGGCAGAGGGGGGTGGCTTGGCGTAAGTGTCTCAGGGCCACCGGCAACTGCCGGCGTTCGTGCTGGACGCGAAGGTGGCTTCGCGTAGCCGCCTCAGGCCACCAGCAATTGCCGGCGTTCGCCGCGTTCCTGCTGGGGGGAGCGGGCGTAGACTTCGCGGTAGCATTTGGAGAAATGCGAGGCGGAGACGAAGCCGCAGGCGACGGCGACTTCGACCACCGGCATGGCCGATTGGAGCAGGAGGTGGCGGGCGCGGTCGAGGCGGATTTCTAGGTAGTAGCGCGCGGGGGAGCGGCCCATTTCCTGACGGAACAGGCGCTCGATCTGGCGGCGTGACAGGCCGACATGGTCGGCGATCTCGATCAGCGACAAGGGCTCGGTGAGGTTCGCCTCCATCAGTTCGATGATGGTGAGGACCTTTGAGTTCTGGACGCCGAGGCGGGCGCGCAGGGGCAGGCGCTGGCGGTCGGTCGGGCTGCGGACGCGGTCGGTCAGGACCTGCTCGCAGACGCGATTGACGAGGTGGTCGTCGAAATCGTCGCCGATGAGCTTCAGCATCATGTCGAGCGCCGCGGTGCCGCCGGCGCAGGTGTAGATGTTCTGGTCGACCTCGAAGAGATCGGCGAAGACGTTGGCCTTCGGGAAGGCTTCGGCGAAGCCCGGCAGGTTCTCCCAGTGGATCGCGCAGCGGCGGTTGGAGAGCAGCCCGGCGGCGGCCAGCACATGCGCGCCGGTGCAAAGCCCGCCGATCGCGACGCCGCGATTATATTCCTCGCGCAACCAGGCGAAGGTGGTCTTGTTGGAATAGGTCTCGATGTTGACGCCCGAGCAGACGATGACCATGGACGGCCGGTCGCCGCCGGTCATCTTGCGCCGCTCGACCTCGAGCGAGGTGTCGACGGCGCATTCGACCGAGTTTGACGCCTTGACCGGCTTGCCGTCAACGCTGGCGAGACGCCACTGATAGGCGGGGTAGCCGAGCATGCGGTTGGCGGCGCGCAGCGGCTCGATCGCCGTCGCGAAGGCGATCATCGTGAATTCGGGAACCAGGAAGAACACGATCGAACGCTTGACGGTATTTCGGGCGTTCATTCCACACCTCGCCACAGGCCGCGCGACGCTGGTCTCCATGTCGCTTTCCGGCCAGCCTCAACAGGAAAGCCCTTAGCTGTCAATGGAATGCGACAGCTTGGTGACAGCAATTTGTCGGCAGGGTTTCGTGAGGTGCGCGCAACGCAAAAAACCGTGCGGGACCGAAGTCCCGCACGGCATCATGTGGGGCACATGATGGAAGCGATCAGACGAAATGGCCGAGGCGCGAAGCGTTCATCGCGCCGGTCTGGCCGGGCATCGTGCGGCCGAGCCGCTGGCGCTCGAGCGCCGTCGCGATGTTTGACGAGCGCTTCTTGGCGAAAAACCGGTTCAGGAACTTCATGACACGTCTCCAATCTTAGATGACACGCGCAACGGCCTTCGCATCATGGAGTGGGGTCGTTCGTCGTTGCAGCACATATAGGGACGCGCCGCGGGTTTTTGCGATGCAAAAGCGAAGTCCGACGATGCAAAAACGACATCCCTCATTTCCAGACGAAGGTGTTGCATCGGTGCCTAGCCGAGCCTGAGATGCGGGCAGGCGGGAAACCCCTCGCGCGCATTCTCCTCGAAGGCGTCGAAAAGCGACGGTCGCAACAGATCCGTCTGCATCTCGTGCGGCAGGTCGGAGAAGAAGAGGAAGGCGTCGAGGCGCCGGCGGCGGGCGCGCCGCGCGGCCATGTGGTCGCGCAGCCGTGACAGGAGCGAGCGGCTCATCGGAAGTTCCTCCCGTCCCAGAACCGGTCGCCGTCGACGCCGGAGGCGAAGCGATCCGGCCAGCCGATGTCGCGGCGGGTCTCGGGCGACAGGTTGCGCATCAGCGCGTCGCTGCGCTGGCGGTGGTGGATGGCGCGAAGTCCGTCGACCAGATGCGAGAAGGCGGAAACCGTAAACATGGCAATGTCCTTTCGTTCGCTTGCCCTTCGATGGATTGACAATGCGCCTCGCTCGATGTTCAATCAATCGAAAGGAAATGATCCAATCATTCAGGAATGTTGATCATGAACGCGCCGCTCAATCACCCCATGCCGCTGCTCGATCTGGACGTGCTGCGCACCTTCGTGGCGATCGCCGAGACCGGCAGCTTCACGGCCGCGGCCAATGCGGTGTTCCGCACGCCGTCGGCGGTTTCGATGCAGATCAAGAAGCTGGAGGAGATTCTGGGCCGGTCGGTTTTCGCGCGCGACGCGCGGTCCGTGACGCTGACCAATGACGGCGAAATGCTGATCGGCTATGCGCGGCGGCTGATCGCGCTCAACCGCGAGGCGGTCTCGAAATTCATCATCCCCGACATTTCCGGCGTGGTCCGGCTTGGTTCGCCCGACGATTATGGCGAGCGCGTGCTGCCGCATGTCCTGAAGCGCTTTGCGCGCACGCATCCGGCGATCGCGGTCGACGTGGTGATCGACCAGTCGAGCAATCTGCGCCGGCGGCTTGCCGATGGCGGGCTCGACATCACGCTCTTCACCGTTTGCCGCAACATTCCGGCCGAAGCGGAAATCCTCCTGACCGAGCCGATCGTATGGGGCGGCGCGAAGGGCGGATGCGCGCATATGCGCGAGCCGCTGCCGCTGTCGATCTGGGAGGAAGGCTGTGCCTGGCGCTCGGCGGCGCTCGAGGCGCTGGGGCGCTCGGGGCGCGAATACCGCATCGCCTATATGAGCGCGCATACGGCGGGGCAGCGCTCGGCGATCCTGTCGGACCTCGCGGTCGCACCCCTGCCGCGCTCGTTCATCGGCGAGGAGATCGTGGCGCTCGGGCCGGAAGAGGGGCTGCCGCTGCTGCCGACCTACAATCTGGCGATGATCGTCGCGCCGGATGCGTCGGCACCGGTCAAGGCCGCGGCGGACCACATCCGCGCGACGTTCAAGAGCTTCCGCGAGACGGGGAAGTTCTAGTCGCGGCTGCGCCTTGCGGCGCGTTCCTCGCGTGAGCGGCGGCGCGGGGCGGCGTCGCCTTCGCTGGTGGGCGTCGCCTTGCGTTCGGGCAGCTTCACCTGCGCGGCGAGCTTGGGGAACGGGTCGACCTTGTTCGGCAGCGCCATCGCGTCGATGAAGAGCTGCTGGAAATTGGGTTCGAGCGCGGTCTCTATCTTGTCGATGCGCTGGACGGTGTCCTCGATCTCGCGGCGGTGGTCGCGGTTGAGGAGCGCCATCAGCGCGCCGGTGCCGGCCGCGTTGCCGACCGCCTTGACGTCGGAGAGGTCGCAATCGGGGATCAGGCCGAGGACCATCGCGTATTTCGGGTCGATGAACGAGCCGAAGGCGCCGGCGAAGCAGATTGTGTCGACGGTCTCGACGCCCTGCTTTTCCATCAGGAGCTTGATGCCGGCATAGAGCGCCGACTTGGCGAGCTGGATCGCGCGCACGTCGTTCTGCGTGACGGTGATGCGCTGCTTGCCTTCGTGGAGCACATAGGTCGCGGTGCGGCCGGACGCTTCGATGCGCGGCGACTTGGCGGCGAGCGAGCCGTCGACGACGCCGTCCTCGGTGATGATGCCCGAAAGGTACATCTCCGCCACGACCTCTATGATCGCCGAGCCGCAGATGCCGGTGATGCCGACGGCCTCGGCATCCTCGAAGAAGCCCGGCTCGTCCGACCATTTGTCGACGCCGATGACGCGGAATTTCGGCTCCAGCGTCTCGGGATCGATGCGCACGCGCTCGATCGCGCCGGGCGCGGCGCGCTGGCCGGACGAAATCTCGGCGCCCTCGAAGGCGGGGCCGGTGGGCGAGGAGGCGGCAAGCAGGCGATGGCGGTTGCCGAGCACGATCTCGGCATTGGTGCCGACATCGACGAGGAGCATCATGCGGTCCTGCCGGTGCGGGCCTTCCGACAGCGTCGCGCCGGCGGCGTCCGCGCCGACATGGCCGGCGATGCAGGGCAGCACGTAGACGCGCGCGCCATGGTTGATCTTCAGCCCGATCTCGCTTCCCCACGTATGTACCGCGCCCGAGACGGCGAGCGCGAAGGGCGCCTGGCCGAGCTCGGTCGGGTCGATGCCGAGGAAGAGGTGGTGCATGATCGGGTTGCCGACGAAAACGGCGTCGAGCAGCGTGTCGTGGCCGACTTCGGCTTCCGCACAGACCTTGTCGATCAAATCGTTGACCGCGCCGCGCACGGCCTTCGTCATCGCCTCGCGCCCGTCCGGGTTCATCATGACGTAGGAGACGCGGCTCATCAAATCTTCGCCGAAGCGGATCTGCGGGTTCTGCGTGCCGGAGGTTGCGGCGATGCGGCCCGAGAGCAGCGAGACGAGGTGCATGGCGATGGTCGTCGAACCGATGTCGCAGGCGATGCCGTAGGCCTCGTTCTTGAGGCCCGGCCAAAGCGCGATGATGGTCGGTCGCGAGGAGTCGAGGTCGCGATGGATGGCGGCGGTGACACCCCAGTTGCCCTTGCGCAGGATCGACTGGACCTGCGGCAGGAGGTGCTGGGAGACGAGGAGGTCCTGCCAGCCCCAATCACGCTCGAGCATGACCTTCAGCCGGTCGAGATCGCCCAGCGGCTTGTGCATGTCGGGCTCGTCGACCTCGACATAGCAGAGTTGGACGGCCGGATTGCGCTCGATGACGCGGTCGATGGGCGACTTGCGCACCACCTGCGCATTGATCTGCACGTCCTGCGGCACGTCGATGACGAGGTCGCCCTGGATCGTGGCGGAGCAGGAGAGCCGCCGGCCTTCCTTCAGGTCGCGCACCCTGGCATAGCGCTCTTCCTTGGCGCCGAAGGGCGAGATGTGGTCGGTGGAGGAGGAGATCTTGTGCTTGGCGAAATGGCCTTCCTGCACCTCGATCTGGCAGCGCCCGCACGTCGCTCGCCCGCCGCATACGCTCTCGACATAGACGCCGAGGTCGCGCGCGGCGTCGAGCACGGTCGTGCCGATCGGAAACCGCCCGCGCTTGCCGGAGGGCATGAAGAGGACCAGCGGGTCCTTGATGTTGGACGGGGCGTTCAATTGTGTGCTTTCGAAACGGGCGAAGGGACGTGCTCTACGTTGCCCCCCTCTGCCCTGCCGGCCATCTCCCCCGCAAGGGGGGAGATCAGTCTCGTCGCCGTCCTGCTGAAACCGCGACCGTCTTGACGTGGGAGATGACGCGCGTGATCTCCCCCCTTGAGGGGGAGATGGCCGGCAGGCCAGAGGGGGGTGCGACGAAGCGAAATCATCTCCAGGCTCAAAACTACCCCCGCGCCATCCGCGCTTCGCGTCCGCCGCGGCGGCGGCCGCCATTGCTGTCGCCTGGCGCGCTGACCGGCACGGGAGCAGCGACCGCGTGGCCGCCTTCGGCGGGCTTGTAGTCCTTGTAGGTGCGGATCCAGGTGGTGCAGTCGCGGTCGGTGCCGTTGAGGACGTTGGCGGCGCGGACGGCTTCCATTTCCTGCGGGCGGCAGGGGTTCATGATCGCGCTCGTCATGCCCGCGCCGATGACCATCGGGATGAAGCCGGCATTGATGCCGTGGCGGTGCGGCAGGCCGAAGGAGATGTTGGAGAGGCCACAGGTGGTGTTGACCTTCAGCTCCTCGCGCAGGCGCCGCAGGAGCGCGAAGACCTGGCGGCCGGCGTCGCCCAGCGCGCCAATTGGCATGACCAGCGGGTCGACCACGACGTCGTGGGCGGGGATGCCGAAATCGGCGCAGCGCTCGACGATCTTCTTGGCGACGGCGAAGCGCACGTCCGGGTCCATCGAAATACCGGTCTCGTCATTGGAGATGGCGACGACGGGGACGTTGTACTTCTTGACCAGCGGCAGGATGGCTTCGAGCTTTTCCTCCTCGCCGGTGACCGAATTGACCAGCGGCCGGCCCTTGGCGACCTTCAGCGCGGCCTCGATGGCGGCGGAGACGGAACTGTCGATCGACAGCGGCACGTCGACCAGACCCTGCACGATCTCCAGCGTCTTGACGAGAAGCGCCGGTTCGGTCGCGTTCGGGTCGACGGCGGTGACGCCTGCATTGACGTCGAGCATGGTGGCGCCGGCGGCGACCTGTTCGAGCGCGTCCTTCGTCACCGTGTCGAAATTGCCGGCGACCATCTCGGCGGCAAGCTTCTTGCGGCCGGTCGGATTGATCCGCTCGCCGATCACGCAAAAGGGCTGATCGAAGCCGATGATGATTTCCCTGGTCGCCGAGGCGACGATCGTGCGGGTCATATGCGAGGTCCTTGGGCGCGAGGATTAGCGGGATGCGTGGGCGGCGTGCGACGCAGCGTGCGACGGCCACGAGCCGCGCTCGACGAGCCATTCGGCGCTCTTCTTCAGGCCGCCGAAGGGAAAGACGTGGATCTGCGCGATAGCGCTGCCGGGCGTCGCCTGCCAGTGCTTTTCGATCGGCCCGACCATGCCCTCGGGCGAATGGCTGGTGGCGAGCGCGGTGAGCGAGAGCGCATTCTTCTTCAGGAACGAGATCGAGTTGCCGACCCCGCACATGGCGGCGAACTTGATCAGCGTCGTGATCTTGGCGGGGCCCGCGACGCCGAGATGGACGGGAAGGTCGATGCCCTGCGCCTTCAGGCCCTCCGCCCACGAGATGAATTTCTGCGGATCGAACCCGAACTGGGTGACGATGCGAACGTCGATGCCCGAGCGCCGGGCGAAATCCTGCTTCTGGCGAAGCGCTGCGATGGCCTCGGCCTCGGTGAAATCGGGGCTGCCCTCGGGATGGCCGGCGACGCCGAGATGGGTGATGCCGTATTTCTCGAAGAAGCCGGTGTCGAGCACGTCCATCGTCGAGGCGAACTCGCCGGCCGGTCTGTCGAGACCGCCACCGATGACGAGCGCATCGGTGATGCCGGCTTCTTGCGCCGAGCGGCGGATGCGCTCTTCCAGCGCGGCCCGGCTCGTCAGGCGGCGCGAGGCGAAATGGGGAACCGGCCTGTAGCCAAGATGGCGCACGCGCCTTGCGGCGGCGACCAGCGTGTCGGTCGAATCATTGCCGATATCGGTGATGTAGACGCGCGAGCCTTCCGGGAAGAGGCCCGGCAGGTCCTGGGACTCGACGGCTTGCGTGGGCGCAACCTCGATCGATGCAGCAATCTTCGTCATTCAGCGCTCCTCCGCCATGTTCGTCTCAAGTCCGCCCGCTTTGACGAGGGCGACGAGCCGGTCGCGATCATAGGCGGTGTCGAATTCGGCCAGCGCCTTGTCGGCCTCGGCCTCGAGATCGTCTCCCACCGGCACCGGGTCGGCCTTGCGCCATTCGGCAAGGTACGCATCGGTCTCGCCGGCGCCAGTGCGCATGGCGCACATGTCGATCGCTTCGGTGAAGCGCAAGGGCAGTTCGCGCTTGGCGTTCTGCCGCCCCTTGCGCACGATGACCTGCGCGGGGATGTCGCGCCAGTAGACGATGATGAGATCGGCCATGAAGGCTCCGTGAAATCAACCTGCCGGAGCATTGCCGCATGGCGATGGGCGCTGCTTGTTGCCGGACGACGCGGGTGCCTTCAAAAGCGACGCCGATCAGATGCCGAAGACGGCGCTCGCCAGGAACGCGCCGGCGCCGACGACCGCGGCGATGATGGCGAGCGACAACGCGCCGAGGCCGAGGCCGATCGCAAGGAAGACGCCGTCGCGCTCCGACAGCGCCAGACCGATGACGGCGACCGAAAAGGCCGGCAGCCAATTGCCGAGCGGGATCGGCAGGAAGACGGCGACGGCGAGGACGAAGCTGGCGAGGCCGAGATAGCGGTCGGCGTCGGCAGTCTCGAACGGCCACTGGCGCGGGCGCACCAGCTTTTCCAGCCATTCGAGGCGCGGAATGACATAGGTGACGGCGTGGCGGAAACGGTCGGCGCTGATCGACTTGTCGAGGAGGAATCGCGGCAGCCATGCCGTCGGATAGCCGAGCATCATCTGCGCGGAAACCAGCATCAGCGGAATGCCGAGGACGAGCGTCGAGCCGGGCGGCAGCGGCAGGAGGTTGAGCGCGGCGAAGAGGACGAGCAGCATCGCGAAGCCGCGGTCGCCCATCGAATCGCGCAATTCCTCGATCGAGACCGAGTGCTCCGCTTCCGCCGCCAGCCGCCGGAAGATCTGCGACAGGCGCGCCTTGCCGGCAGCCATGGCCGGCACAGGCACCGGCAGCATTGCGGGGCGGGCGAGTTCGTCCGTCATGTCGTCCTGGTCATCCTTCGCGTTCGCTCGCCAAGATGGGTAGAGGCGGTCGATCTGCAATAGTCATGCACGAGATTCATTGCGCGGAGGTTGCCTACCGCCTGAACTCCAGAATGTCGAAGGTGGATTCGTAGCGCGGCAGGGGAAATTCGATCTGCCAGCTATCCGGCCCGGTGCGCACGGCATAGCCGACCTGGTCGCTGTCGACGCCGGCGCCGTATTCGGGCGCGGCATCGCCGGCGACGAAGAAGCCGCCGAGATAGGTGAGGCGGGTGTCGCTCTCGGTGAAGAAGCGGCCGACCGTGCGCTGCGAGCCGGTGAGCTTTTCCAGCCGCCAGCCCGACCCGTCATCGGTGACGCGGCAGTCGAACCAGCCATAGACGACGAGTTTCGCCAGACCGCCGGCCTTGAGCGTGCGGCATTGCCAGTTGCCGGTCAGGTCGAAATCGGCAAAGGGCAAGGCCTCGGCATTCGCCGCCTTGCGCAGCGCGGCGAGCGCGGTCCGGCTGTCGGCGCCCTTTGCCTCGCCCAGCGCCTGCTCCTTGGCGCGGTCGAACGCGGCGAGGCGCTCGCGGTCGGCATCGGTGATCAGGCTCTCGATTTCGCCGGTGGCGAGCGAGGCGGTAATGGAGGAGAAAAGCGCGAGAAGGGCGAGCGCGGGGCGACGAAGCATCGGCAGTCCAATATGGAAGTTTCAGCCGCCCTGACTGGCTGCCTCATGCGCCTTTTTGAGGGCAGGGGCGAGATCGCCATAGCCGGTGAAGCGGCGCTCATAGGCAAGGCCGAGCAGCTTCGCCGCGCGGATTGCCACGGCTTCGAGCGCCGGATCGTCGGTCTGGGCGAGATAGACGACCTTCTCGTAATTGCCGAAGAAGTCCTTGATCAGCTCGGGATGCCGGTCGAGGCCCATCGGCTTCATGAAGAAGGCGTCGAAGTGCCGGCAGAGGAAATCGGTCATGTAGAACGAGGTCATGTCGCCGTCGGCGACGGCCTCGAAGGCGGGCAGGCCCTGGTAGAAGGCGAAGCAGTGCGGACCGTCGATGCGCGCGACGCCGTGGCCCGCGCAGACCTTGTCGATGTCGCCGCCGGTGCCGCAATCGGCATAGCCGACGAAGATGTTTTCGGTGCCTTCGGCGCGGGCCCTGGCGATCGCGATGTCGAGCGCCGGGGCGATGCGGTCGGGGCGATAGTGGAACTCGGCCGGCAGGCAGGTCAGCTCCAGATGATCGAGCCGCAGGGCATCCCTGACCGCGATGATCTCGCGCGCGATCATTCCGCACGCGATGACGAGAACCTTTTGCGTGTTGGCGCGTTCACGGATGGAAGCTGAGTTTTCCATACCTTATCATCTCGGGAGCAGAACAAATGTCCAAGGCAATTTCGCGTGTCGCCATCGTCTTCGCCGTCGTGGCCCTGGCCAGCGGCTGTGCCAACACTATTCGCGGCGTCGGTGCGGATGCCGCCAACACGGTGGACGCCACGCAGTCGGCAGGCCGCAACGTCGCCGGCGCGGCAGAATAACGGTTCGATCGCGAGCCGGAACGATCAAGGGCGCCGGCGGCGCCCTTTTTCATGTCAGGCCGAAGCGCGCACGTTGTGCTTGCGCTTCATGAAATCCTTGGCGGTCTCGACCGCGACGGCCGCGTCGCGGCAATAGGCGTCGGCACCGACCGCCTTGCCGAATTCCTCGTTGAGCGGCGCGCCTCCGACCAGCACCACGAAATCGTCGCGGATGCCCTTTTCCTTCATCGTGTCGATGACGACCTTCATGTAGGGCATGGTGGTGGTCAGCAGCGCCGACATGCCGATGATGTCCGGCTGGTGCTCCTCGATCGCGTTGAGGTAGTTCTCGACCGGGTTGTTGATGCCGAGGTCGACGACGTCGAAGCCGGCGCCTTCCATCATCATGCCGACGAGGTTCTTGCCGATGTCGTGGATGTCGCCCTTGACCGTGCCGATGACGAGCTTGCCCTGCTTCGGCGCGTTGGTGGCGGCCAGAAGCGGGCGCAGGATGAACATGCCGGCTTTCATGGCGTTGGCGGACAGGAGCACTTCGGGAACGAACAGGATGCCGTCGCGAAAATCCTCGCCGACGATGCGCATGCCCTCGACCAGCGCTTCGGTCAGAACCTTGTAGGGCTCCCAGCCGCGCTCGAGCAGGATGTTCGTGCCTTCCTCGATCTCTTCCTTCAGGCCGTCATAGAGATCGTCGTGCATCTGCTGCACGAGTTCGTCGTCGGACAGTTCGGAGAGGATGATTTCGTCGTCGGACATCGGGTACTCCTGAAAGGCTCGGGCAAGCGCCGGCCGCGCCTGATTTGTCGTGCCCAATTCATATTCTGACGGCGGCGATTTCCCATAGTCGGAATGCGACGTCGGCGGAAACGAAAACGACCGTGAAACTCGGCCGGAAACATGCAGGATTCCGTGTCGATTTTGCGACACGGTTTGGCGCGGCCAAGCCCGTTCGCAAAGCGGCCTCCACTAGATTGGCGGGAAAACGCCGCGACCGGCGGCGAAGGAATAAGGACGGGTTGGACATGGACGAAAATCTCGCTCACGCGGAAGAGGCGGGCGCAGCGCGGCGCGGACGCGGAGCCAGCGGCGGTGCGGCGGCACGGCGCGCGGCGCGCTCGGGCGGCGGCCCGGGCAAGACGCTGACCTACATCAAGCGCCAGATCCCGCTCTACGAAGTGCTGAACGAGGAAGGCCTGGCGCTGATCGAGGCCAATGCCGACACGGTCCTGGAAGAGGTCGGCATCGAGTTTCGCGACGATGCCGAGGCGCTGGAGCTTTGGAAGCAAGCCGGCGCCGACGTGCGCGGCGAGCGCGTGCATTTTCCGAAGGGGCTCTGCCGCGAACTCCTGAAGACCGCTCCGTCCGTCTTCACCCAGCACGCGCGCAATCCCGAGCGCTCGGTGCAGATCGGCGGCGACGCGACGGTGTTCGCGCCCGTCTACGGCCCGCCCTTCGTGCGCGACCTCGATGGCAACCGCCGCTATGCGACGATCGAGGATTTCCGCAATTTCGTGAAGCTCGCCTATATGGCGCCGTCGATCCACCATTCGGGCGGCACGGTCTGCGAACCGGTCGACGTGCCGGTCAACAAGCGGCACCTCGACATGGTGTTCAGCCACATGAAGTTCTCCGACAAGCCCTTCATGGGCTCGGTCACCGCGCCGGAGCGCGCGGAGGACACGGTGGCGATGGCGAAGATCCTGTTCGGCGACAAGTTCGTCGACGAGAACACGGTGATCATCAACCTGATCAACGCCAACTCGCCGATGGTCTTCGACGAGACGATGCTGGGCGCGGCCAAGGTCTATGCGCGCGCCAACCAGGCGACGATCATCACGCCGTTCATCCTGGCGGGCGCGATGAGCCCGGTGACGGTGGCCGGCACGCTGACGCAGGTTCTGGCGGAAGTGCTGGCGGGCGCCTCCTTCACGCAGCTCGTGCGGCCGGGCGCGCCGGTGCTCTTCGGTACCTTTGCGTCCTCGATCTCGATGCAGTCGGGCGCGCCGACCTTCGGCACGCCGGAACCGACGCTCGTATCCTACGGCGCAGGGCAGCTTGCGCGCCGTCTCGGCTTGCCGTTCCGCACCGGCGGATCGCTTTGCGCCTCGAAGGTCCCAGACGCGCAGGCGGCCTATGAGAGCGCCAACACGCTGAACTCGACGGTGCTGGCTGGCACGAACTTCGTGCTCCACGCGGCCGGCTGGCTTGAGGGCGGTCTCGCCTCCTGCTACGAGAAGTTCATGATGGATGTCGACCAGCTCGGCATGCAGCAGAAATTCGCCGCCGGCGTCGATCTTTCGGAAAACGGGCAGGCGATGGACGCGATCCGCGAAGTCGGCCCCGGCAGCCACTATCTCGGCTGCTCGCACACGCAGGCGAACTTCCAGACGGCGTTCTACCGCTCGTCGATCGCCGACAACAATTCCTACGAACAGTGGCTCGCCGAGGGCGAGAAGAACGCGCCGCAGCGCGCCAACGAACTCGCCCGCCGCTGGCTCGACACCTACGAAGCGCCCTATCTCGACCCGGGCCTCGAGGACGGGTTGAAGGATTTCATGGCGAAGAAGAAGGAATCCATGCCCGACGCCTTCACTTGAAAGGAGCCCGTTTCAGGCCGGGCTAAAGTGGCCGACATCATCCATAAGGAAGTCTGGCGCTCGGCGATGCGAGGGCCGGATGGGACGGGGTAGTTCTTGCGCCGCCGATTTGGCTACGTCGCGGGACAGCGCCCCCCTCTGTCCTGCCGGACATCTCCCCCGCAAGGGGGAGATCACGCGGTGTCGGTGACGAGGCTGATCTCCCCACCTGTGGGGGAGATGCCCGGCAGGGCAGAGGGGGGGCAACGTCGGGCGCGGACTTTTCTGTTGTCGGCCGGGTGATGATCGAGCAAATCACAAATCTCTTGTCGTCCTCAGGCCTCATCCCGCGTGGCGGATTCGACTTCAATCCCGGCGAGGATGCGCCGGCAAAAGCGGTGCTGCTCGTCGGCCATGGCGGAGCGGATTACTGGCCGCATTTCCAACGGTGGCGGACGCAGCACGATGGCGTCGCCGATCCGCTGGATGCGTGGTCGCGGATTGTCATCGACGAGGTCGCGAACGAGGTCGGTGCGCGGGCGGTGTACCCGAGCGATCGGCCCTATCTGCCGTTCCAGCAATGGGCCATGCGGGCGGAAGGGTTGAAGGCGTCGCCGCTCGGGATCCTCATGCATCCGGAGTTCGGGCTGTGGCATGCCTATCGCGGAGCGTTTTTGTTCGATCGGGAACTGGCGCTTGGAGAGGCGCCGAAGACGCGGCACCTTTGCGACGACTGCCCGGACAAGCCCTGTTTGACGGCTTGTCCGGTCGGCGCGTTCAGCGCGGACGGATATGATGTCGGGGCGTGTCGCGTGCATGTTCGCGGGGAAGGTGTGCGGTGCCGTGAGGCGGGTTGCCTTGCGCGCAACGCCTGCCCGCATGATGCGTATCGGTATCCGGCCTTGGTGCAGGCGTTTCATATGAATGCGTTCGTCTATGGATAGAGATGCGCTCGACGTTGCCCCCCTCTGTCCTGCCGGACATCTCCCCCGCAGGTGGGGAGATCACGCGCGTCAATGACGCGTTAAATCGCCAGTCGCGTCGTGTGCTTGATGCTTTTCAGCACGAGATTGGTGCGCACGTTCGCGATGCCCGGCAGCCGAAACAGAAAACCTTCGAGGAAGGCGTTGTAGGCGTCGAGGTCGGCGCAGAGGACGCGCAGGTGATAGTCGGCTTCGCCGGTGGTCGAGAAGCAGTCGAGAACTTCGGGTCGGCGCTGGACCTCGGCTATGAAGGTGTCGACATGGCCGTGCTCGTGGCGGGTGAGGGTGACGTGGACGATGGCGTGGAATTGCAGTCCCGCCTGAGCCGGATCGAGCAAGGCGCGGTAATCGCTGATGATCCCGGCTTCCTCCAGCGCGCGCACGCGGCGCCAGCAGGCCGAGGCCGACATGCCGGACTGGTCGGCGAGCTCCTGGTTGGAGATGCGGCCGTTCTCCTGCAGGATGGCGAGGAGGCGGCGGTCCTGTTCTTCCAGTTGCATTGCGATATCCGAACGAATTGACCGGTGAACCGCCGTTTGACGGCAGCGGATTGCGTATTGGTGGACCAGACGCGGCATTTCGGCAAGCTCTTCCATCCGATCGGGCGTATCCTGTCGCCAGCCAATCGGGAGACCAGCCATGACCGCGCACGAGCCCATCCGCGAACTCGCCCGCTACCAGCTCAAGGACCGATACGAGATGGAGCGCGGCCGCGTCTTCATGACGGGGACGCAGGCGCTGGTGCGGATCGCGCTCGATCAATCGCGACGCGACCGCGAGGCGGGCCGAAAAACCGGCGGATTCATTTCCGGATATCGCGGCTCGCCGCTGGGCGGGCTCGATCTCGAATTGTGGCGGATCGGCAAGAAGCTGAAGGATGCGCGGATCGAGTTCCTGCCGGCGGTGAACGAGGACCTGGCGGCGACGGCGGTGCTCGGCTCGCAGCAGGTCGAGACCAATCCGAAGCGCGAAGTCGAAGGCGTTTTCGGCATGTGGTACGGCAAGGGGCCGGGCGTCGATCGCTCCGGCGACGCGCTGAAGCACGGCAATGCCTATGGCTCATCGCCGAATGGCGGCGTGCTGGTGATTGCCGGCGACGATCATGGCTGCGTCTCGTCCTCCATGCCGCACCAGTCGGACGTCGCCTTCATGGCGTGGTTCATGCCGACGCTGAACCCGGCCAGCGTCGCCGAGTATCTGGAGTTCGGCGAATATGGCTACGCGCTGTCGCGCTATTCGGGCATGTGGGTCGGCTTCAAGGCGATCTCGGAGACGGTCGAATCGGGCGCGTCGTTCGAATTGAGGCCCGACCGGGAGTTCAGGGCGCCGGACTTCACGCCGCCGCCGGGCGGGCTTCACTATCGCTGGCCGGACCTGCCCGGACCGCAGATCGAGGAGCGGATGGAGGCCAAGAAGCAGGCGGTGTTCGCCTTCGCCGAGGCCAACCCGATCGACCGGCACATCTATGAGGTGCGCGACGCCAAGTTCGGGATCGTGACGACCGGCAAGGGCCATCTCGACCTGATGGAGGCGCTGCGGCTGCTCGGCATCGGCGAGGCGGAGTGCCGCGAACTCGGCATCGACATCTACAAGGTCGGCATGGTCTGGCCGCTGGCGCGCCGCGATGCGCTCGACTTCGTGCGCGGCAAGGAGGAAGTCCTCGTCATCGAGGAAAAGCGCGGCATCATCGAGAGCCAGTTCAAGGAATATTTCTACGATTGGCCGGGCGACAAGCCGAAGCGCATGGTCGGCAAGCGCGACGAGGCGGGCGAGCGGCTGGTGCCGTGGACGGGGGAACTCTCCCCGCGCCAGCTCGTGCCGATCGTGGCGAAGCGGCTGGACGGGATTTTTCCGGGGCATGGGTTCATGGAACGTGCCCGGCACATTGCGGAAGCGCCGCGCGTCGCGCTCAACGTGCCCGGCGCGACGCGCACGCCCTATTTCTGCTCGGGCTGCCCGCACAACACCTCGACCAAGGTGCCGGAAGGCTCGCAGGCGCTGGCCGGCATCGGCTGCCATTTCATGGCCTCGTGGATGGACCGCGAGACGAGTTCGCTGATCCAGATGGGCGGCGAGGGGGTGAACTGGGCGGCGTCATCGCTCTTCACCGGCAAGGGCCATGTGTTCCAGAATCTGGGCGAGGGCACCTATTACCATTCCGGTTCGATGGCGATCCGGCAGGCGATCGCGGCGAAGGCCAACATTACCTACAAGATCCTGTTCAACGACGCGGTGGCGATGACCGGCGGCCAGCCGGTGGACGGGCCGATCTCGGTCCAGGCGATCGGCGCGGAAGTGCGGGCGGAAGGTGTCGAACGCATCGCGCTCGTCTCCGACGATCCGGACAAGTTCTCGATGCGGGACTTTCCCGCCGGCACGACGCTGCATCACCGCCGCGAGATGGACGCCGTCCAGCGCGAACTGCGCGACGTCGCGGGCGTGTCGGTGCTGATCTACGAGCAGACCTGCGCGACCGAGAAGCGGCGGCGGCGCAAGCGCGGCACGATGGAGGACCCGAAGAAGTTCGTCGTCATCAACGAACTCGTCTGCGAGGGCTGCGGCGACTGCTCGGTCGAATCGAACTGCCTGTCGGTCGAGCCGCTGGAAACGGAGTTCGGCACCAAGAGGCGCATCAACCAGTCGTCCTGCAACAAGGATTTCTCGTGCCTCAACGGGTTTTGCCCGAGCTTCGTGACGGTGGAGGGGGCGACGCGCAGGAAGAAGGGCGGCGTCGAATTCGACATCGCGACGCTGGCGGCGGATATCGCAGCGCCTGAAATTCCGGCACTGGAAAAGCCCTTCGACCTCCTCATCACCGGCGTCGGCGGGACCGGCGTCGTGACGGTCGGACAACTGGTCACCATGGCGGCGCATCTGGAGGCCAAGGGCGCGACCGTGCTCGATTTCACCGGCTTCGCGCAGAAATTCGGCCCGGTTCTGTCCTTCGTCAGGCTGGCGGCGAGCCCGCAGGCGATCCATCAGGTGCGGATCGACGGCGGCGCGGCGGACGCGCTGATCGGCTGCGACATCGTCGTCTCGTCCTCGCCGAAGGCCTCCGCGACCTATCGCGCGGGTATGAAGGCGGCGGTCAACCTCGCCAAGATGCCGACCGGCGACATCGTGCGCAAGCGCGACGCGGACCTTGCCGTGGACCAGAGGCTGGCGGCGATCGCCGGCGTCGTGGGCGAGGGCGCGCTGACGGCGGTGGACGCCAACGCACTGTCCGAAAGGCTGATGGGCGACACGGTGTTCGCCAACGTCATGATGCTCGGCTTCGCCTGGCAGCTCGGGCTCGTGCCGGTCGGCCACGAGGCGCTGCGGCAGGCGATCGAACTCAACGGCGTCGTGATCGAAGAGAACCACCGCGCCTTCCTGATCGGCCGGCTGGCTGCGGCGAAGCCCGAGGCGGTGGGCGGGCTGTTCAAGCCGAAGCCAGCTTCGGGCGAAACGCTGGACCAGATCGTCGCGCGCCGCGAGGCGTTCCTGACCGACTACCAGGATGCTGCCTATGCGAGCCGTTACCGCCGGCTGGTAGACCGCGTGCGTGCCGCGGAAACCGAATTCGGGTCGCAGAAGCTGACCGAAGCGGTGGCGCGTTCGCTGTTCAAGCTGATGGCCTACAAGGACGAATACGAGGTGGCGCGACTGCACACGCAGACGGGGCTGAAGGAAAAGCTCGCCGCTGAATTCGAAGGCGACTGGAAGATCGTCCACCACCTCGCGCCGCCGATGCTGAATGCTGGCACGGACGCGCGCGGGCGGCCGCTGAAGCGGTCGTTCGGGCCGTGGATCAGAAAGCCATTCCATGTGCTGGCGCGCATGAAGCGCCTGCGCGGCACGCCGCTCGACGTCTTCGGCTACACCGCCGAGCGGCGCATGGAGCGCGGGTTGATCGATTGGTACGAAGCGAAGATCGAGGAGGCGCTCGCGCGGCTTTCGCCGCAAACGCATGCGACGATCGCCGAGGCTATGGCGCTGCCGATGCAGATTCGCGGTTTTGGGCCGGTCAAGGACAAGGCGGTCGCCGAGGTGCGGCCGAAGCTGGATGCGGCGCTCGCCTCACTCTAGGGGAGCGCTCACGATTTGTGACCGGGGGCCAAGGTTAGGCTTGCGTCCTCCGGATCGCTGCGCTAACCCTCGCCGCGTTGCAACAAGGCCCATTGCCGGTCCCGTTTCAGGCTTGCGAAAGAGCGGCGCTACTTCTCTCGGCGCCACCCCGCTATAGTCAGGGATCGACGCTCAACGGGAAGTCGGTTCATGAACGAAGTGCTCGCCTCATACCTGCCCATCGTGATCTTCATGGGTGTGGCGCTGATCGTCGGCATCGCGCTGATTGCGGCGCCCTTCCTCGTCGCCTACCGCAACCCGGACCCCGAAAAGCTGTCGGCCTATGAGTGCGGCTTCAACGCCTTCGACGATGCGCGCATGAAGTTCGACATCCGCTTCTATCTCGTCGCCATCCTGTTCATCATCTTCGACCTCGAAGTCGCGTTCCTCTTCCCCTGGGCGGTCTCGTTCGGCGAAATCGGCATGCTCGGCTTCTGGTCGATGATGATCTTCCTGGGCGTGCTGACGATCGGCTTTATATACGAATGGAAAAAGGGAGCGCTGGAATGGGATTGATGGATAACTCCCAGACCCTCGTCGCGCCGAAACCCAAGGGTCTCGTCGACCCGCGCACGGGCAATCCGATCGGGTCGGACGATCCGTTCTTCCTCAACGTGAAGGAAGAGCTCGACGACAAGGGCTTTCTCGTCACCTCGTCCGAGGCGCTGATCACCTGGGCGCGCTCCGGCTCGCTGATGTTCATGACCTTCGGCCTGGCGTGCTGCGCCGTGGAGATGATCCACACTTCCATGCCACGCTACGATTCGGAACGCTTCGGCGTCGCGCCGCGCGCGTCCCCGCGCCAGTCCGACATCATGATCGTCGCCGGTACGCTGACCAACAAGATGGCCCCCGCGCTGCGCAAGGTCTACGACCAGATGCCGGAGCCGCGCTACGTCATCTCGATGGGCTCGTGCGCCAATGGCGGCGGCTACTACCACTATTCCTATTCGGTCGTGCGCGGCTGCGACCGCATCGTGCCGGTCGACATCTACGTGCCCGGCTGCCCGCCTTCGGCGGAAGCGCTGCTCTACGGCATTCTTCTCCTGCAGAAGAAGATCCGCCGCACCGGCACGATCGAGCGCTAGGACAGGACGAATGAGCGAAGCCCTCAACGACCTCGCCGCCTATATCAAGGAGCGGCTCGACGCGCAGGTCCAGGACACGATGGTCGCGTTCGGCGACCTGACGATCCATGTCGAGCCCTTCGACCTGATCGCCGTGCTGGAGTTCCTGAAGAACGACGTCCAGTGCCGGTTTGTGTCGATCATCGACATTTGCGGGGCCGACTATCCGGCGCGCGAGAAGCGCTTCGACGTCGTCTACCACCTGCTCTCGCCCTATACGAACCAGCGCATCCGCGTGAAGGTGAAGACGGACGAGGACAACCCGATCCCGTCCGCCACCGAGGTCTTCCCCGGCGCCGACTGGTTCGAGCGCGAGACCTACGATCTCTACGGTGTCCTGTTCACCGGCCACCCGGACCTGCGCCGCATCCTGACCGACTACGGTTTCGAGGGGCATCCGCTGCGCAAGGACTTCCCGCTGACCGGCTTCGTCGAGGTGCGCTACGACGACGAGGTCAAGCGCGTGGTCTACGAGCCCGTCGAACTGAAGCAGGAATTCCGCAACTTCGACTTCCTCTCGCCATGGGAGGGCACGGACTATGTGCTGCCGGGCGATGAGAAGGCGAAAGCGAACTGAGGCGCCGAAATGGCTGAAACGTCTGTACGCAACTTCAACATCAATTTCGGGCCGCAGCATCCGGCCGCCCATGGTGTGTTGAGGTTGGTTCTGGAGCTCGACGGCGAAGTCGTGGATCGCGTCGATCCGCATATCGGGCTGCTTCATCGCGGCACCGAGAAGCTGATGGAGCACAAAACCTATCTGCAGGCCGTGCCCTATCTCGACCGGCTCGACTATTGCGCGCCGATGAACCAGGAGCACGCCTTCGCGCTGGCAGTCGAGCGGCTGCTCGGCATCGAGGTGCCGCGGCGGGGCCAGATCATCCGGGTGCTGTATTCGGAAATCGGTCGGGTCATGTCGCACATTCTCAATGTGACGACGCAGGCGCTCGACGTCGGCGCGCTGACGCCGCCGCTGTGGGGTTTCGAAGAGCGCGAGAAGCTGATGGTCTTCTACGAGCGCGCCTCGGGCAGCCGCATGCATGCGGCCTATTTCCGTCCGGGCGGCGTTCACCAGGACCTGCCGGATCAGCTCGTCGAGGATATCGGCAAGTGGATCGATCCGTTCCTCAAGATGATGGACGCGCTCGACGACCTTTTGACCGGCAACCGCATCTTCAAGCAGCGCAACGTCGACATCGGCGTCGTCTCGCTCGAGGACGCCTGGGCCTGGGGCTTTTCCGGCGTCATGGTGCGCGGCTCAGGCGCGGCGTGGGATCTGCGCAAGTCGCAGCCCTATGAGTGCTATGCCGAGATGGATTTCGACGTGCCGATCGGCAAAAACGGCGATTGTTTCGACCGTTACCTGATCCGCATGGAAGAGATGCGCCAGTCGGCGAAGATCATCCGCCAGTGCGTCGATCTCCTGTTGGGCGCCGAGAAGGTCGGTCCCGTCTCGTCGACGGACGGCAAGATCGTGCCGCCGAAGCGGCAGGCGATGAAGCGCTCGATGGAAGCGCTGATCCACCACTTCAAGCTCTACACCGAGGGCTACCGCGTGCCGGCCGGCGAGGTCTATGCAGCCGTCGAGGCGCCCAAGGGCGAATTCGGCGTCTATCTGGTCGCCGACGGCACCAACAAGCCCTATCGCTGCAAGCTGCGCGCGCCCGGTTTCGCGCATCTGCAGGCGATGGATTTCCTCTGCCGCGGCCATCTCCTGGCCGACGTCTCCGCCGTTCTCGGCTCCCTCGACATCGTGTTTGGTGAGGTCGACCGCTAAATGTCCGTACGCCGTCTCGCAGACCCGCAGTTCCAGCCGCCAGCTTTCGCCTTCACCGGCGAGAATTTGGACTGGGCCGAAAAGACCATCCGGAAGTATCCAGTCGGACGCGAGCAGTCGGCCGTCATTCCGCTGCTCATGCGTGCGCAGGAACAGGATGGCTGGGTGACGCGAGCCGCGATCGAGCACATCGCGCAGATGCTCGAAATGCCCCTGATCCGCGTCCTCGAGGTCGCGACCTTCTACACGCAGTTCCAGTTGAAGCCTGTCGGCACCAAGGCCCATATCCAGGTCTGCGGCACAACGCCGTGCATGCTGCGCGGGTCCGAAGCGCTGATGGACGTCTGCCGCTCGAAGATCCATCACGACCAGTTCCACCTCAACGAGGGCGGCACGCTGTCGTGGGAAGAGGTCGAGTGCCAGGGCGCCTGCGTGAATGCGCCGATGGTCATGATCTTCAAGGACGCCTATGAGGATTTGACGCCGGAGCGCCTCGCCGAGATCATCGACGAGTTCGATGCGGGCAGGGGCGATGCCGTGCCGACCGGCCCGCAGATCGACCGCATCTTTTCCGCGCCGCAAAGCGGGTTCACCTCTCTGACCGACGAGAAGGCCGTCCTGAAGGCGAACCGCAAGGCGGAGCCGAAGAAGGCCGGCGGCGACAAGCCGGAAGTCGCGCCATCGCAGGCCGCCAAGCCGAAGACCGCCGCGCCCGAAACCGATCCGTCGATCAAGTCGCCGTCGCCGGTCAAGGCCGACCAGGCCGCCGAGAAGGCCGCCAGCGTCGAGGCGCCGAAGGGCGACAAGGCGGCCGCCGACCGCGCCGAACCGACTGTGGAGGGCGAGGCCAAGCCGCGCGCCCATGCGAAGAAGAAGGACGGCACGCCGGCCGACTATCGCGCGCCGGAGGACATGGAAGGCGAGCCGATCGGGCCCGCCGGCCGTCGCCGCAAATCCGAGACGAAGGCCGAGCCGGGCAAGCCCTCGCCGGAAGGCACGGCCGAGGCGAAGAAGCCGGCGCGTACGAAAAAGCCGAAGACCGGCGATGAAGGCGGAGACAAGTGATGCTGCAGGACAAGGACCGCATCTTCACCAACATCTATGGCCGCTTCGACAAGTCGCTGAAAGGCGCGATGGCGCGCGGGCATTGGGACGGCACCGCCGAACTGATCGCCAAGGGGCGCGACTGGATCGTTCAGGAGATGAAGGATTCGGGACTGCGCGGCCGCGGCGGCGCTGGCTTTCCGACCGGCCTCAAATGGTCGTTCATGCCGAAGGCCTCGCCGGACGCGCGTCCGCACTACCTCGTCGTCAACGCCGACGAATCCGAGCCCGGCACCTGCAAGGACCGCGAGATCCTGCGCCACGACCCGCACACGCTGGTCGAGGGCTGCCTGATCGCCGGTTTCGCGATGGGCGCCAACACGGCCTACATCTATGTGCGCGGCGAGTTCATCCGCGAACGCGAGGCGCTGCAGCGCGCGATCGACGAGGCCTATGATGCGGGCTTCCTCGGCAAGAACAACAAGAACGGCTGGGACATGGACGTCTTCGTCCATCACGGCGCCGGCGCCTATATCTGCGGCGAGGAAACGGCGCTGCTGGAAAGCCTCGAGGGCAAGAAGGGCCAGCCGCGCCTGAAGCCGCCATTCCCGGCCAATGTCGGCCTCTATGGCTGCCCGACGACGGTCAACAACGTCGAATCGATTGCCGTCGCGCCGACGATCCTGCGCCGCGGCGCGGGCTGGTTCGCGGGCTTCGGCCGTCCGAACAATGTCGGCACCAAGCTGTTTTGCGTCTCCGGCCACGTCAACACGCCTTGCACGGTCGAGGAGGAGATGTCGATCCCGTTCCGCGAATTGATCGACCGCCATTGCGGCGGCATTCGCGGCGGCTGGGACAATCTGCTCGCGGTCATCCCGGGCGGCTCGTCCGTTCCGCTGGTGCCGGCCGAGCAGATCATCGACACGCCGATGGATTTCGATTCGCTGCGCGACCTGAAGTCCGGCCTCGGCACGGCGGCGGTCATCGTCATGGACAAGTCGACCGACATCGTGAAGGCGATCGCGCGGCTTTCGTACTTCTACAAGCATGAGAGCTGCGGACAGTGCACGCCGTGCCGCGAGGGCACGGGCTGGATGTGGCGCGTGATGGAGCGCCTGGTTCGCGGCGAGGCGCAGAAGCGCGAGATCGACATGCTGCTGGACGTCACCAAGCAGGTGGAAGGCCATACGATCTGCGCGCTGGGCGACGCGGCCGCATGGCCGATCCAGGGCCTGATTCGGCACTTCCGCCCCGAGATCGAGCGCCGCATCGACGAATTCACGCGCAACAGCCACCGCGCCGAGCCGGCGCTGGTCGCTGCGGAGTAGAGACGCCAAGCGATGGCCGAGAAGAACCCGTTCGACGATTTCGCCAAGCTGAGCCAGGCGTCCATGCCCGACCAGTTCGCCGGCATGGCGAATTTGATGGCGCATCCGGTCGCCGGCATGGCGGCGGCATCGGTGATCGGCTTCGGCATGGCGAGCCACGCCTTCGGCCTGTGGATGGGCGCGATGGCGGGCGCGACGGAGGCTTCGCGGCGCCTGCTGGCGGAGACCGACGCGGAAGAAGCGGCTGCACCGCGGCCGCGCCTGAAGCTGGTTTCGGTCAATGCCGCCGACGAAGTTGCGAGCCTGGCGCGGACGGTCGAGGCCGATGTCGAGAAGATCGCGCGTGACGTGTCGGCTGCATCGGCCAAGGCCGCCGAGGCGCTGCTCGACGACGTGAAGGCGGCGACGGAGAGCGCGATGCGCGCCCCGGCGCGCAAGGCGAAGCCGGCCAGGCCGGACGATCTGAAGGCGATTTCGGGCGTCGGCCCGAAGCTTGAACAGGTCCTGAACGGGTTCGGCATCTGGACCTACGGCCAGGTGGCGGCACTCGTCGGCGCCGAGATCGCGTGGCTGGAAGACCAGCTCGGCTTCGGCGGGCGAATTCACCGGGACGGCTGGGTGGAGCAGGCAAAGAGCCTTGCATCCGGACCGAAGTCCGGTTCAAAGGGTGCGGGCCGCAAGCGGTCCTGAAATTTCCCGGCCGGCGAGGCCGGAACTGTTGGGCGGCTGATGCCGCCGGGGTTAGAGGCAAGATGGCGAAGCTCAAGGTAGACGGCAAAGAGATCGAGGTTCCCAATCACTACACGCTGCTTCAGGCGGCGGAGGAAGCGGGCGCGGAAGTGCCGCGCTTCTGTTTCCACGAGCGCCTGTCGATCGCCGGCAACTGCCGCATGTGCCTCGTCGAGGTGAAGGGCGGACCGCCCAAGCCTGCGGCGTCCTGCGCCATGGGCGTGCGCGACCTGCGCCCCGGCCCGAACGGCGAGCCGCCGGAAGTCTTCACCAACACGCCGATGGTGCGCAAGGCGCGCGAAGGCGTGATGGAGTTCCTGCTGATCAACCATCCGCTCGACTGCCCGATCTGCGACCAGGGCGGCGAATGCGACCTGCAGGACCAGGCCATGGCCTACGGCGTCGAC